>Ga0214192_1000009_pt1 | contig 144802 bp, 129 predicted proteins | sample TroBogEpilimnion_44_FD_153030 | JGI IMG/M metagenome (GOLD analysis project Ga0214192, IMG submission 153030) | Freshwater microbial communities from Trout Bog Lake, WI - 29JUL2008 epilimnion | ecosystem: Environmental > Aquatic > Freshwater > Lake > Epilimnion/Euphotic zone | place: Trout... | reverse complement strand
TAGTATTCTCCCGTCAATCTATTAGCACTGCAATTCAAGGCACAGCCGCCCATTAGAACTAAATTGTCGCTGTCTACCATTAGTCTTGCTTTGACCAGTATTTCATCGAGCCACTCTTCATACAAGAGTTGTACAGCCGCCGCTATATCAAAACTGTCTTTTATAATCAAATCAGGGGCCCAGTCCATACATCCCCTATGAAGATTTCTTTTCATTTTGAAACTGTCAAAACGTCCTTTAAAAAAATCTTCATACATACGACCAATATGTTTATCGGCATCACCGTATGCGGCCATGCCCATTAAAATATATTCGTCCTCATTAGGTTTCAATCCTACTCGCTGGGTCATAGCACTATAGAACAACCCCATGCTGTATGGGTAAGACTTGCTGAATCTTTTTTTGAGTTTAGTTCCCTCCCCCTCCCAGATAGTAAAAGTTTCAAATTCACCAATAGCATCTATTACTACAACACACGCTTTATTGAATCCACTTGTATAGTATCCACCAGCGGCATGGCTAAGATGATGGTCGGTATATGTGATTGGTGCATCAATTTCATATCTAGCCATGTAAATATCAATATCATTATCACGGCGTTTCCAACCTTGCCCAGCCCATAATTGGCGTAGGGTTTTCTTAAAAGGTTGCTCATACCAGTACACACGGTCAGGATAGCCAAATCGTTTAGCATCGGCTACTAATTCTTTGCACAAGTCTCTGTCGTTCTTTTGACCGCTATAACGTTCACTATGACTGGCAAAAACTAGTTTTTCGTCAGCAAATACCGCCAGCGCCGCATCGTGGCTGTTTCCACTTATACCCCAACTGATCATTTGTAGATAAAAGGATCACGTTTCCGCAACTCTTCCAACCGTTTATTAAGTCTACGATTTTCCTGCCACATTCGCCAAGGCTTTAAAATAAAATTGATTATTCGTTGAACCATTTTTTTGCTCTTAGTTGTATCTTAAGATTACTTGTCTCTTTAGCTGACGCTATTAACCAAAGTGTTGCTAGTCGTCCTAATTTAATTACAGCATCATTAATATCTTTAACACCGTCGGGCCAATCGGGCATACTAACCGACCACCCGTACTCTAATGCCTGCTCTAGAGTTGCTTGTCCTGCTTTATCTCTATCTGGAACTAGTACAATTTCTTTACCTAGCTGTTTTAATAACCAGTTTTGACTGTCTTTAATTTCAGCACCTAACAGCGCACACCCATCAATACTTATTGCATCAAAGGGACCTTCAGCAACAATTACGAACTCGCGATCATCGTGTTGATTGTCTAAATTAAACACATAACCTGGTTGTTGTTCACTAATATATTTAGGGGTAGCGTCACCTATGGCACGAGCAGTATAACCAACTATTTCACCTTGATAATAAAATGGTATAATGACTCTATTGCTAAACCCTATTTTAGGAGTCCAATAGAAAGGATAATCTTCAGGAAAAAGTTTTCTATTCACTAGATATTCAAGAATAGGTATTAATTTTTCGGGAGGATTATCTAGTAACCCCGTGATGCCGGCACTGTCTATTGGCAACTCTCGATGATCAAACTTGGGGATAATACTACGAACTTCTGCTGTTGAGTTTTGATCTAGTCTTAATGCTTCTAATCGTAATTGATTTATAATATCGTCTGGAATGTTTAAGTTACGCATGAGCTTATTCATTTTTTGACTAATGTGTCTGCCTGGTTGCCACGAGCATTTGAACCCGCAGTTAAAACAGTGATAACTTACAGCATCACCTGCATTTACAATAAATCCACCGCGTTGCCGTTTGTCATCGCAACAAGGGGCGTTAAAACTTATCCAACCACTTGGAGTATGTTTTCGCTTTGTAGGTAGATAAGTTTGTAGTGTATCCGCAATTAGGCTCATAGCCTAATTATACTATGAAACAGTGACAGAAACAACCTTTCCGGGCCCAGTATCTGAGCCAAATCCGCCATAGGTGTTTATATAAGAACTCATTGTAGTAGTTGATGGCCACATCCAAGTTAATCGGAAATAGTTGGCTGTTCCAACTGTTTGGGTGATAGTAACAACACTTTCCGCTGACGTAGGCGTACCACTTGCTGTGTTATCAAAAATGGTAGTTTTTGTAGAATTTTGCCAACTGCCCACAGCTACAGTCATGTCAGTTGTGCTTTCTAAAAATACTGTGCCTAAAAATCCCGAGCTGATATCTACAGCAAAAGTTAAACTAGTTGTAGGTACAGCTTCATAGAATTTAGCAGGTATCGCCGAACTTCGATGTTGTACATTTCCAGCAAAATCAATTTCTCCTGTAAACGTATTGTACACTCCGCTGGCTCTAGTTTGGGGTGTTGCCCAACCAACCAATTCAAAAGTGCCTGTAGCTCCGAATCTACTGTCTGCATAGAGTAATGTAGTAACACCGTTAATGACAGCAGTTAAGCTGTAGGTTAAAAATTGATGTCCTAAACTAGCTAAGTCATTAGCTGGTATAGTCGCTGTGCATATTCCAGTTAGGGGAGTATTAGGAGTAACAGTATAAGGACTGTTAGTCAAGGCCTTACCTCCAGCGTCCATAACATTAAGACTAATACTTGATACAGTTGTTAAATCAATACGTTTCTGATCCGCATTCTTAATGTCGAATTCTATGACGTTAGGTACGCCTTTATAAATTTTCACTTGTCGTTGATACACGTTTTTATACTCCACAGTAAATCCTGCCAGATCAGCTGTAACAATGATTCTATTTGGATATAAATAACTTTGAACTTTTTGCATATGGCAGGAACCTTTAATAGTATTTATGGCAAAACTAAGAGACGAAATCGAACAAAATTTACCATTTATCAGCGTTATTAACTACGGCGAAGATGAGTATGTTGGCATCATTATAAACCAGGATCAATTTGTCACCAGCTTCTATGACTTAAATTCTATACGTAGTCCTGAAGAAAAAGCGGCTTTTTTACAAATAGGTGAAACTTGGTGGTGGGAGTCAAATCGACAGTTTCCTATTAATATATTTTGTCGAGATCAAATACGGCCTTTTGCCTATGCTATTAAAACATTCAACAGCAAAGATGCCCGCATTGTGTTAGGGCCTGTTGTAAATCTAATGAATTTAACACTTAAACGTGTCAAGCGTAAAAGTGTTCAGTTAGTCAGAAAAGTTAAGTAAATTTTCACAAATTAAATTCATCTGCACAACAATTACATGTGCGTAGGCAACAGCGTGTGCCTTTTTAAAATAATACTCATCCCCTTCCGGTTTCGTCCATATCTCGCTCATCACCGTAGTCCAGTCTTTCCCAATCAGATAACGTTTCGCTGGGCGAATCATAGCTAAAACTGCGGCCAACTGTTCTATCGAGGTAGGTTTGACCTGTCTCAAGATAGAACCATGCCCGTTGACGTGAAAGAGCTTGTTCACGAATTCGTCTTCTAGTAATAGATCCCATAAAGGCTCTGTCTCCAATAATTGTGTAAGATGTTGTTTATTTTTTACACCTTCATATACGCTGACATTTAAAAAATCTATCTTAAAATATCCTCTATCTTCAGCAGTTTTATAATCAATAGTACTTATTCCTGTAAGAGGATTATACGGAATAGCAGTACAGTATACTCCAGTATTGTGCTTTTTAGTAGTGCCATCTAGACTGGCATCGATATGTTTTAACACATCTAATGCACGAGTCCTATCGGCAAAATCTAGGTCAATATCTGGCATTATAAATCACTTTCCTTAACTACTTGCTTGACTAATTCTACATCGGCAGGTAATTTTTTAAATTTGTTTAACCAAAAAGGCACATCCATAACTACATTAATTGCCATCAGCTGTTCGTCATTAAATTTCTTTATCATAGTCTTACCGCTGGAACTATTCAATACTAACCACGGACTTATTTTACCATCTTTGATGTCAAATGTTGCACGACTTAGGCTTACATAATGAAAATAATGATTCCATTGTGCATTGTTATCGTTAGCCCATGCTAACATATGACTGATACTACGTTCTAATGCCACTTCAACTGGTTCACTCTTAATTAGATGCACTACATAGTCATCGTAAAGAGAATCTCTACACCAATGATCTAATTTAACTCCACTACGTACTACATAATCAATGAATTTGTCAGGATATAATGGATTGACATTGCTGACAAAACTGCCAAATTTTACAAAGGCATTGTAGTAAGGACTCTTGCTAAATTCTTCGTAGGTCTTTTCACCTTTAAGGTTCTGAGTCAGTTTATAAAATCGATTAAATGTATCAAACCCTAATATCACATGTTTTTCTGTACGAGCTAGATATCTACGTTTTTGTTCGCAAACATGTACGAACAGGGTTTTTTCTTGCATAAACCCTTTATTACAATGTTGACAGATATACGGTTGTTCAGCTAGCGCCATCATTTTAATTTCTTAGCAATCGTAGCTTCATCCATGCCATGCTTACGTGCTAGTTCTTTAATTTCCTTGTCTGTTGATATATCTGCTAGTAATTCTAATTCGTCATTTTTCTTACTAGGATATATTTCTTGTAAGAATTTTAACTTCTTACCACCAGCACCTTCTTTCTTCTTGTTACCTAACCATTGATGAAAGAAAGTAGCTTCACCATTCCAACTACACATGCACAACAACAACCATAACAGTTTAGGATGCTTTTGTAATAGTGACCAGTGTTTGTTGAAATATTCATTTACAGTAAGGACAAAATGTTCCTGTATTTCACGTTTTTGTCCTTGGACATTGCTGATATATCTATTGAGAATAAAGAATTCGCTCTTGAGACTTTTTTGCTGTTCGGGCGTCATTTCATCCCAAACGGCTCTGGCATTTAGATCAACAAATGCGATCTTTTCTTTAAGCTCAATTTTATCACTCATATTTTTCTTGACTCAGTTTATACAACATTTTAACACGATCTACGGCCTTTTGTAAAGCGGGATTGGTTTTTGCCGCCAGTCGAATTTTGATCCATTCGTTGTGATCATCTAATTCTTTTTGTCCGCCAGTTCGTACATCAAATCTTTTTGATTCTTCTGGGTCGTAATCCCAACCTATTGCCTGCCGAGTACTAGGATCGGCACCAAACTCTCTAGCATACGTGGTGTTACCGTCACGTTCGTATATGTATGTTACGCCGGGTTTAAGACTGCCCATTGTCTGCATCCTCCTTGGGTACAAGTCTAGCATCAAAAGCTACTACAGTTCTTTTTCCAGAACCTTTCCAGGGATAAACCATGTGCGGTACATGGCTTGGAAATAAGATCATAGTACTAGGAGTAGGCGCATATTTCCATGTATCATTCATGATAAATTTGCCAATGTCTTTAGTCTGCGGCAAACGAAATGCAATATGACCATCGCTAGGTGAACTGCCTTCTGCTAGCTCAGGAGCACTGATATAAATGTTTCCGCTAAGATTGCCCAACGGATGTGTGTGTATTTCTTGATACTGATCTGGGCCTTGTTGAATAGTCCAAATGCTCACTATAACTGGTTTCAGCATCTTGAGTTCTTCAGCGCCGCTTTGATCTGACACCAACTTTAAGTATCCGGTGCAGGCCTGTTCTAACCACTTGACCAACCAGCCTACATCGATTCCTAACTCATTAGGATAAACTTGTATCTGTTGGCCTCCACGAATACTAATCAACGGATTTTCGCTGTCGTTTAGTTCAGGGTGCCCGTGTAGGTCTTCTGTCAGGTTATATAACTTGCTGAATTCGATAGCTGGTACATCGTCAATGGCTATGATTGTTGGTTGAAAATAAGCTACTCTAAGTGTCATAATAATTTGTCCAATTGAATAATTTCACTTTGTCTTGATATTTCTTTAACAAAGTATGCACAGCTAGGTTTACTACCGTTACGTGTAGGTGTAGCTAACAACTGTCCGTTCTTCATTTTAGGAAAATACCATTTGACATCATTGTAGAAATTCACGATTTCTACCTTTTTAAATTCTACTCTAAATGAACTTAGTGGATTAAAACATAGTGCTTCAAATCCGCGATCATTTAAACTAGTCAGTGGTAGGATTTCAATATCACACCCACTTTGACTATCACCCACTGCTATACACCAGTCTATAGGCATAGTAACTTCGTCTTCTCCTATACGCAATACCATTGCAGGTGCATTGAAACTTTCTAAGAAAATCAATGGCATGAAAAAGAAATCTGGCTCTGCCGGATTGCTATTATCTAATACTGCAAACCTAGTATTTTCATCAACCTCATCTGGTAAATTGTTTAGAGAAAACGCTTGGTCTTCTAATGTTAAAATCTGCATACGTCTATTTTTGCCAGTCTATCTTTTCAATATTGAAAGGATACTTGGCTTCCTTGTAAAATTTCTTACGCTCAGTAAGATGTCTTTTTGCGTACTTACATGTAGATGTTAAATCCCATATTTGTACAAAATCTTTGTCTTCTGCTTTACGTATGCCACGACCGATTGATTGAATAACTCTTACGAAGGACTTACCGGGCTCCAAGAGAACCAGATTAAAAATCCTAGGTATATTGATACCAACAGCGGCGACACCGTATGTTGCAACAATGATTTTATTATCACTGGTTTTAATTTCGTCATACTCTTCCTTACGGGCTGTAGTTTTGACTTCGCCTGAAATAAACACTGCCTCTTCTAGTTCATTAATAATAAATTTGCCTGAATCAATTCTATTGACTAGAACTAATGTATTGCCTGTTTCTGATATTTTTTTGATTAATTTTGAGATATAGATCATCCTGTCTTCATCTGTGACAAGATATTTTAATTCTTCTGCGTATGAAGTGAATTCTGGTAAATCTATCATCTGTACCACATTCACGTGGCAATTTGATAGCACACCTTTTTCTTGTAATTCATGTGCTTTGATACCACCAACTACTGGACCAATTGAAGCAAATATGCTTTCGCTTTCAAATTTTTCCTTAGGAACTGTTCCAGTAAGTCCCCAACGAATTGCCGCATTACATAAATTTTGTGTGAGCAGATTTTTTAGAACTTCGGCTTTGGCCATGTGTACTTCGTCAACAATAACAGTCTTAACTCTATCGAGAAATTCTGCCAAAGTTACAATATCATGCTCATGATTTTTGCTTTTCTTATCTAAAATGTTCAAACTTTGCCAAGTACAGATTGTATGAGTTTTATTGAGATCTTTACGATCCCCATAATAAACTCCTACATCTAGACCTACATTGACAAAATCTTCTTCTGTTTGTTCTACTAATGATTTGTTAGGAACGATAGTGATAGTACGTCCTAAACTTTCGCATAATTGACTTAATGTTGCAGTGGTAATTGTTTTGCCTGCACCTGTTGCGATTTCCTGTAGGGCCTGAGGATTCTCTAAAAATGTATTGATTGCTTCAACTTGATAATCACGCAACATGATAGGCTGACCTTCTTGTTGGTGCCCTTTAGGCCATACTTTTCCTTGATCTGCCCAATAGGTTTCTGTTACAGGAGTGAATGATATTTTTGGCGTCAGTCTAAGATCTTCTATTTCATCAATAGAAATATTCATCTTACTCAGTATGCCCAATATAGTTTCTAACTGGTTAAGATAACCATTTCCGCCCAGTCCAAATAGACTAACCATTCCATCCCAACGACCTAATTTAAATGCCGGATGATACCGAGCATAAGGGATTTCATACTTAAATGTGTTGGCTAATTTTTTCCTTGCTTCTAATGGAAGGCCTTCTAATTTAATATTAACTTCATCTCGAATCACCAATTTTACTGTCATCTTAGAATGGTCCTAATGTCCATCATTACCGGTTCGTCTGCCCACTCGATAATTAAATCACAACAATTAGAGTATACACTAGTCTTGCCGTGACGTAAACCCATTTTGGTATCCAATGCAAGTACACTCATAGGACGCCAGGCATTTTTTAGGAAAAATTTCGGTATTTTTCCACTTTGTACAACTGCGATTTGAGTGTCTTTATCCAGTGCATTATTGTAACTTTTATTTTTAATCAGTTGATTAAATTCTTTACCAATTTCGCTGTTAGGCAATCTAAAGTAAATTCCCACTGATTTATCGACCTCATTTTTTTCCAGAAAATTCGACAAAATTTCCAGATTTTTTAGGATTTTTTCTTCGGTGGTATTTTCAAATACTACCAGCATAGGTAATCTTTTTAATTCAATGATGCTTTTAATAACTGCATCAAGATCGTGCAATTTTTTATCAACCCACAACTTTGTTTTAGATCGGTTGGCCATGTACTCGGTCAAATTTTCACCGGGATTTTTAGGATTTTCCACAAAATATTGGTACCGCATACTACGGTCATTAATGATGTTTTGATCAATACTAGTTTCAATACCTAAGTCTTCGGTTATGTAATGTTGAAAGTTTTTATTTTCAAAATTTGTAATTAAGAACTGATCACGTATTTCTTGCTCAGACCATGATTTTATGGTTTCATAGTGGTTTTTTACAATTTCGTCAATTTTAAAGCCCAATGGCAAAAGTGCATCAACTAATGCCACAATATTTTTCTCATTGAGCTCAGCAGTCCATATTTTAGTGTTGGCTGTTTGAATTAAATTTTCAACAGTCTTGGACAACGTGCTTAACACTTTACGTATTTGACCAGAAAATGTGAATTCTATGACCAACTCAGGTTCTGCTTCGGAATTATTTTGTATTTTTAGGTTTTTTACTTCTTCGACGTATCTAAACTCTTTTGACCATATAGGTGTAGTAATAGACATGGAAATTTTTTCAGAAAATTTCTCTAATTTTTTTGAATTTTCTTGAAGAATTTTAATCAACAGTCGACCTTGATTCTTTGTAATGTAAAATGGTCGAGTTATTGCTGTTGATAGACTTATTAAGGTATCATAGTCACGTCTTGGTAACAAGCCCTTGGCATAATCGTCGGGTTCTTGCAAGATTTCAAATAATAAATTATCAATAGTAGTCATGTTAGTAAGTGTACACTGACAAAGGTCAAAGGTCAACCAGTTAGAAAAAAATAGGCCTCAATATTATTTAAGGCCTATGGGATACCTTTTGGGTAAATTGATTATAATGTTGCGTCTTCCATACCTGCAACACGTAATTTGATAATATTACTTAATTGCCATTGTTTGATGTCTAGACCTTTAGTAATACCTAGCCACTTGTTGCGTAGCAAGGCAAATTCGTTGATAATTTTTTCAAAATCAACGACATCTGCCTCACCTTCAACAAATTTTTCACAATCTCGACTACTAAGAGCACGTTGATAGTTTTCTAAGTACTTGCGAAAGTGTTGACTTTTGAGTCGTCGTAGTTCAATGTTAAGGTATTCTAGGATAGCTTCAATTTCTTGCAATTGACTAAATCTTTGCTCGACAATACCAGGCATACCGGCTGATGCTTTTTCAATATTACCATGTACTTTGACCTCTAGTCGAGCTTCTTCTAGTTGATCATTATAATATTGAACAGCATCGGGGATATAACTGATATCCTTGGCTATCTTAGTATACCACATTAAAACTCCAATTCGTTAATGTCGTCATCTTCGCCGTCTGCATCGTCAAGATAGTATTCAATAGCGGCATCTAATGTAGCATCAACTCCGGCAGCACCTTGTAGTGTACGATCACCGACACCAAAATCTGCTAGCAAGTCAATGTAACGTTCAGCCACTACATCGATTTGTTTCTTGTCGATATAGTCAGCAAACAGTAACCAAACATCACCAATTTGTGTTTCATTCAACATTCTCTTCTGTCTCCTCTGGAATGATAGTTGTTTCAGCTTTGATATGGTATTTTGCCATAATCATATCTAATTTATCATCTTTCCATTCTTTTCGGTAGAATTTGAATTCCTCACCTGTCTCTGGATCAACCCACTTGAGTCTGTTGCCTTCTTGTTTTAACAGGCCTTGTTTCTCAAGCATATCAACCATACCACTGTAAGGATTCATACCTGTTTCGTATGGAATCTTAATTTGTACAGTTTCAAAAGGTTTAGCATAACGAGTTTTCATGATCTTGCAAGCGGCACGGATACCGTTTACTTCTGAAACCTTGTTACCATCTTCGTCTTCTTTCAACTTCAATTTTTTCATCGCAACAACAATACTAGATGCATAGACAAAACCTTGTCCGCCACTAATCTTGTCATCTGGATCAAACATGTCTTGACTTGCGTATGTGTGATTTGTCGCTACAAGACCAACATTGTAGTTACCAAACATGTTTACACAGTTGCGAACAAGTGCCGTTAATGCTTTGGGTTTACGGCCCATATCACCTTTCAAATCACCCGCCTCAAACTGATTTACGTCAGTTGGAGTCAAGAGCATACCAAGGCTGTCTATGACAAAGAGGACCTTCGGACGGTCAGTCATTTCCTTGTACTCTTTCATAAACTCGTTGATAGTCTTAGCAACGTCATCGATCATTGCCATGTTGAGTTTAAGCAGTTTATCTTCGCTAGTGTCTACACCTAAATCATGCAACCACTTTTCATCAAGTGCGTTTTCGCTATCAATCAAGATAACATAGATGCCTTGTTGTTGTGCATTACGGATAAGATTTCCTGAACAGATAAAACTCTTACCTGCACCAGATTCTCCAGCAAATACAGTAACTTTGCCTAGCGGAACACCTTTGTGGAAATCTCCACTGATTAGATAGTTAAGCGTATAATTGCCAGTACTGATCCAATCTGTTGGATCATTAAATCCAACTCCTAGACCATCAATGCTTTTGGTCAAGGTCTTTCTAAATTTTGATAAATCAAAGGCTTTTGTAGCCATAAGTTAATTCTCCTGAATGATGTAAGGGGACCGAAGTCCCCCTGTGCTTATTGCTTTTGACGATTGCGAATCATTGCCAAGATATCTTGGGCACGACTATCGCCACCTGCCGATTCAGTAGTTGTTTCAGCTTTTGGAGCTGATTTTGCTACTGGTGCTGGTGCTTCATCTTCATCAATGTCATCTACCGGAGCACTTGCTTTTGGTGTTGATTTAACAGGATCACCCGTATTCTGGCTCATGCCAGCTGGTTTGAAATATTGACCCCATTTTTCCATGTCATATGGCTCACCGTCAACTGAAGCTTCAAACATTTCTTTCATAACTTTCAATTCAACTTCGCCTGGCTTCTTAGGTAAAAAGTCTGACAAGTTAAACAAGCCATGTTGTTTGATAGCGGCATTTTCAGCATCACTTAATGGACGCTCACGACGTGCCCAACTAGATGTTGAGTAGTCGGCATAGCCGCCTTTGCTACCTTTCTTCATACGATAGTCTAGACCATGTACATAGTCTGTTGGCAAATCTTCCAACTCTGGATCGACAAGTGCCGCACGAATTGAAGTAAAGATTTGAGGACCAATAATGAATCTACGGATTGGATTTTCTGGCAAGTCTTTTTCGCCTAGTCCGTCTTCTACAACAAAACCTTGGAAAATATAACTGCGTTTCTTCCAGTACTTACGACCCATATCTTCTAATGCAGGGTCTTTAAACCAACCGCGCACTTCTGATAAAATTGGGCAAGTGTCGCCATACATTTCTACGCATGGAACTTGTACTGTGATATTTTTGCTTTCAGATTCGCCTTTGACGCCTGCAAAGGGAAGTTTGATCATTGCACGTTCAACCCAGAAAAATGTGTTGTCTGAATTGCCGTCTGGTAAAAATCGTAGAACCGATTCTCCACCTTCTTTGAGATTCCAAAACGGATAAATTGAATTATCTCCGCCTGTACGTTCTCCAGAACCTTTTGATTCCGATGCCTTAAGTTTTGCTCTGATTTCTGCTAAAGTTGCCATAATTATTCTCCTATTAATAGCCTTTTATTTTTTAGTTTGCCTGTATTTCTTTTATCACCTGACAAAAGAAAAAGTGCATACATGTTATTGTACGCACTTTTATTTAGTATTACAAGAGAAATCTTGTCTAAAATGTGAGTATTTTACTCAATCATTTGCCTCGTACCAAACTGATAATTCTAGCTAGAGAATCATCAGTTTTGAATGTAACACCAGTTGATTCTTTAACCGGACTAGGTTGAGCCGTGGATTTCGCATTACTGTCTGGATAGCTGATCATGCCAGTTTTAGGATCCATGTATGCGCCTTCTTTATCTCCTGGTACCGGAATTAAACCTGGATATTTTGATGGTGCTGGTTGTCCATTAGGCTGGGCATACAAACCGCTGGCCGTCTGGTCTTTATAGTCTTGTTGTATGCGGGCTTTTGTTCCATCAGCTTCAGCTTTAGCATTTAATGCCGCTAGTCTTGCCGCATTTTGTTCAGGAGTCTCACCTGCGTATTTGTCAGGAGTAGCTATATATTTTACATTTCCGCCTGTTGGTACACTTCGAGTAGTGGCGGGTGCCGCCGACTTGGCCTTCATTTCCTGTTCTCTTCTTCTTCGGAACTCAAACTCTTCTTCTTCGGAAGCTTCAACCAGTGTTGTGAGTTTTTCTAAAATATCTCTCATTTATTGAGTTCCTTGTTTCTTAAGCCATTCTTGATAACGAGCTTCTTTAGCGGGATCTGAATATGGTTGAACAGATTGTGCTGAACTTTGTGGAGCTGCCGCAGGTGCTGCCGGAGCTGCCGCAGGTGCTGCCGTAGGAGCTGGTTTTGCTTGGTTCGGAGCTGCCGCAGGAGCTGGTTTTTCTTGGTTCTGAGCCGCCGGTGCCGCGGCTCCTGGAGGATTAACCTTTTGACCAGGATAAATCAAGTCAGGATTTTTTTGGAACTGTGGATTAGCTTTTAGTAATTCAGGAAGGGTCGTACCCATTTGTTTAGCAATTTTAGTTAAGTTATCACCTTTAACCACAGTGTATGGCTCAGGTGCTGCCGGAGCTGCCGGAGCTGCCGCAGGAGCTTCAGGTGCTGCCGCTTGAGGCATCATCTCCCATTTTTGTGTTTGTGGATTAATTTTAGCAAGTTTATTACCAGCATCATCGATAGCGTAGGTTACACCACCTTCTTCAGTACTGCCGGTAGACCCCGGAACCATTTGTTCACGGTTTTGTACTAGCGCCATATTTGCACCAGCGGCCGAGTTTTTGGCAGCGTCTTGTGTACGTACATCATCGCGTGAAGTTCCATCTCCATACCCGCGGCCATTAAACCATGAGCTAGGACTTAATAAGTTCCACTCGTCAACCTTCTGGTCTTCAGCAATTAGCTTTTCTTTTAATCGAGCGGCTTGTGCTTTTAATTCACTTTCAGTAATAAATTTCTTTGCCATTTTAGCTTCCTATTTTACTTAGAATTCCCTTCATAAGTTCTGCAGGATTCATTTGTCCTCCTGGGAACTGAACTGTTTGATCAGGCGCTTGACCTTGCACTTTTTGTAACTGTTGACCGATCATTTGTTTGCCTTGATCTGCAAGTTGTTTCTGTGCTTCCGGATCATTTTGCAGTGCTTGTAGTTGCGACATTAGAGCATTTAAATCAAATTGAGCCTGTTGCTCTTCATCCATTGCGCCTTTTACACCTGCTAGCTTTTTAATATGTCCTAATTCACCGTGACCATGGCTTCCAGTGCTAGGATCCATCTTTTCGATGATTTCTATAACTTTCTTAACGTGTTCTGGCTGTGCATGTGGAAACTCTCCATCTTTGAATCCTTTTAATACACGAATCTTTGCACGAGTTCCGCCTACTGTAAAATTCTTCTCTTTTGGATTCCAGAAACCTGCAATTGACTTTAGTATGTCATGCGTTGGATCGCCATGCGGTTCGTGGTCTTGCATACTCATACCACATTCTTCCATAGCTTCGCCTAGAGTCATTACACGATAGCCAAAATCAAGTTTTGTATCTAGTGTTGCACCTGCTTCTAATACTCGAATTAGTTTGGCTTTAAGTCTAGCAGTGCCTTCAGCTACAGGAGCTGGTGCGCCCGCAGGAGGAGCTGGGGGAGCTGGCGGAGGAGCTGTAGCATCAGGTGCTGGATTTGGAACAGCTTCTGGTGGCGGAGTTGTAGCATCAGGTGCTGGAGGAGTTTCAGCAGAAACTTCGTCTTCGCCGCCTACTTCGTCATCACCACCGTGGAAATTAATTTGTGTAACTGCACGAGCTAGATCTTCGTTGTCATGAGACATATTAACTAGTTCTGCTTCAATTGCCGCTCTAGCATCAAGATCTGGATCAATATCTTTCATCTTTTCTAAAAATTCATTGTCTGGAATTAGATCTTTTAATGTATCAATAATATTGATACCAGCTACGCCGCCTTTAAGTTCTGACTTAAAAATATCATTTAATTGCTGTACTGCGGCATCTCTTGTAGTTTCATTTTGATCAAAAATACCTTGTCCAGATTCACTAGATTCATCTTCATTAACAATACTATCTAAGAAATTTTCAAATGCATCTTCTGGATTACCAATAGATTCACCTACTACTTTTTCGCGCATTAAAGTGATAGCATGCCATAACTCATTGACTAGTGTATTTGCAAAATTTTTGGGCAATGGGGCGCCACGTTGAGATTGTTGTGCAACGGCACGAATATTTCCTAATATTTCAAACGCTTCGCGTGATCCATCCTTAATACGACTCATCACAGCCCAAAGTTCAGTTTCTAAATGGCTTGCATAACCTGCTGGAAATTGTGCCTGGCCTAGTTCTACTTGTTTTGCTAGCGCACGGATTTCTCCTAGCTTGTCTTCAGCCATCTTTTCTACTTCACGACTGAGTCGTCCAACAGTTGCAGTATTTCCTTTATACCAAATATCATTTTGAGCCGTTTTACTAGCACCGAGTTCAGCATCTTTAGCCAACGGTTTTACTAAATCCTTTCCAAGTTCTTTTTCTATTGGATTCATTTCACTTAGTAAATCATCTGGGTTTAATTCCTTAACTGGAATAGAGCTTTCGTCGACTAGACGGAAGATGTAGGGAAATGCTGTTTTTAATTCTTCGTTAAATGTACGGATTGTTAGACGATCAATCCAATCACTCATGATCTCTTCTGGGATCATCTGTTCTTCGCGATCTTCAAATGATTCGGCAAACTGTTCGTAATAAGCAGGACGTTGTAGCCCTTGTACTTCTTTTTTAATTTCTTCAATGCGTTCCATTACCTTGTTAGTAATGTCTCCCATAGCTTCACTTAGTGCTTCGTTGCGACCAACATAGCCTTTAAACTTACGTAGTTGTGCTAGTTCTTCACTTAGACTAGTAATATGTTTACCAATTGAATCATATGGAATACCACCGTGCTTTAAGTGTTCGGCCATTGCACGAGCACCACTTAAATGTTTGAATGGATATTTGAAACGTTCACCTTGACTGTTTTCTACATAAATGCTTTCAATGTGCATTGTACGTCCAGCGGCAAGATCTGGATTTACTGGTTGGCTATGTTTGATGATTAGTGTAGCTTCTCCTAGATCTTGATAACTCATTCTTGCTGTTCCATACAGCCTATTTTCCATAATTGGTTCCATCGGTGTTTCTTCCTTAGCTTTTGCTTGAAAAGTATAATCGCGTTTGTCTAGATTATTTTTTCCAATATTCTGCACATCAAAATTTAATAAACGATCTTTGGCAAATTGTCTAAAACTACGAATAAATTTATAAGCGCCTGGATGTTTACGATCAGCTAGGTTTCCGCTGATTTGTACAACAACTCCGTCATCTTCATCTAGTGTAATTGCAATAGTGCCTAAACTACGACCATTATCTTTGTATTCAAACTCAAAAAAACGGGCCTTGGGAATATCTTCTTTTTTGCTTAAAACTTCAGCGTGTTCATCACCGATTTTAATGTCAGAAAAGCGAGTCTGTATCTTTCCATACAGCTCCTTGGCAATTTTATTTAAGTTTGATTTCATCTTATATTTATCACATGCCCGTAGAGATGTATATAGGCAGTGGTAGCTCTAGTTCTTCGTTATTTTCCCAGTCGCTGGTCACTTTTAGGTTCTCAAATACTTTAGGATCCCATTCTGCCAGCACTACACTCATGCGTACTATTAATAATAGGGACGAAACTAGGTCATCGTGCTGTCCTACTTTGGCCTTAAATGTTGTACCAGCCGCAATATAGGTTTTTAACTCGCTTAATAGCGGACGACTGTGTATTTTCAACTTTTCTTCTTCGATTAAAAACTTGATCTTAGCACAGGCTGATATTTTATTACCAAATGTAGTGTTAAAACCTTTACGGAATTTACGAACATGTCCTTTGCGGGCAGGTTCACTTAAAAACAATCCAGGGAAAGTTTCTTCACCCAGATTATTAATAACTACTAGAGCACTTTCGCCTACAGTATTGTTTTCTACTGACCAGTAGATTTGATCATAAGTTTCACCGCCTAGCTCGTCTGAGATATATTTTAACACATCACGGAATATTTTAACTTGCCCTTGTATAGGCGTAATATTATGCTGCCATTCTGCTACCTGTTCAAAATTAGGCAATTCAAATACTTCAATAGCGCCAAAGTCTCCCCCGGTTCCTAGACTAGGATCTAAGGCCGCAACATACAGATGTCCGGGCGTAGGTTTCTTATACCAACGCACTTGACCCATCTTAAACAGTGGTTCTCTGCCCACTAGTTCTGCTAGTTTCAATGAACTAATAAGAGTTTCGTCATAGACCAAGAACTCGCAACCATACTCACGACGGAAACGCTCTTCACCGATGCGGCCCATCTCAACTTTACGCCATTCGTCATCTCGGTCTGGGTGTTCATTCCATTCTGCACGGAATCCGTGGAATCCATTGCGACCTAATCCATCGTCTTTAGTGTTGCCATGTTCGTCGAACAGGTCTTGTGATTCTTTCCAAATAATAGCAAATTCATCTTCGTCACTGTTAGGAGTTGATGTAATAATTGCTCGACCACCAGTTGCTAGTGTTGGGCTGATCGAGGTCCAAAACTCTGTTGCAATATTAGGTTGAACGAACGCAAACTCGTCACAGTATAATAAGGATATTGACATACCACGACCAGTATTACCGGTAGTAGTAGCTGATACAATTCTTGATCCGTTATCAAAATCTATACTCCCTTTGTTATAACTTACAACACCTGCTCGTGAAAAATCAGGACATAGTTCGTATCCATAGCGTATACGTTGCATAATTTCCTGTGCGCCTGTGTATTTGTGTGCGGCCACTAGAATAGTTTGATCTGGGTGGAACATGGCATACCATAATAAGTACGCACTTGCACAAGTTGTCTTACCACTTTGACGTGGTAGCATATTAATATTGAATCGATAATCGTGATAACTGTGTAGAAGTCTTATTTGATAATCATAAGGTTCAAATAATACCTTGCCCCTAACCGGATGTTGGATGTGAAAGAAGTTTTTAGCAAAGTGTATGTATCCATTGGTGGGATCAGAGCACAACAGCAAGTCCTGTACTTGTTGCTCAGTAAATTTTTCTTTGCTATGCGCCTTTTTGGTTAAGACGCCGTCTAATGATTTTGCCATAACATTATTTACATAAAAAAATAGACCCCGAAGGGTCTATTTGGCACCTTGGACAGGGTGCTAACTGCGACGAATCTTATCTTTCCATACGAGCGTTGTATTCATCTCTCATAGCTTCTTTACGATCTTGGTAACGTTTGTAACGTGCTTTATCAGCATCAGTTGCGCCTTCTTTTTCAGCGGCAGCTTTTAATGTATCGTGAGTATGTTTGTCCATTTTACGACGATGTTCTGCGCTTGCCGAGTTGGGATTATAGGCTTCATCGTACTTGTTATATTTGTCACGGACTTTGTCTAAATCTTTGCCTTCTTTACCAGCTTTGGCTAGAGCTTTCATTCCGTCCTTACCGTACTTCATAACGCCTTTAGCGGCACGACTCATTGTTCGCTTGTCGCCTTCTGCTTCTTTAATTGAATCATATAGACTTTGTAGTCTTTCAACTAGGCCTTCTTGTAATGGATTTTCACCGCCATTAACTTTTAGACGTTTAACATCGCCCTTGCTTAATAGATCATCGCCGTGACGTGTAATTGTATCAACGTTATAGGTTACACGATGTGGACGGTTTTGTATATCATGTTCTTTGTCATCGTCAACATCATGACCAATTACAGTTTGCTCGCTACCTTCGCCTGCAACTGTCTCGTCACCTGCACCACCAGCGATACTGGTTTCTGGATCAGCTGATAATAAATCATCTAACACTTTAATTTCTGGTTCAGCAGTGTGCGCTGGGCTTGTCATTGGTGCTGTACCATGTTCTGCACCTTTTTCAATATTGCGTAAAATGTCCATTAGGTCTTTGATGCCGCCGGCTCCTTGACCATTCATGTTAACGCTCATTGATACATTGTCCTGTTGTGATGGAGCATGTTGTATCATAGCTGTTGGCATAGGCATCTCGCCGCACTCTTCTACAGGCGGTGTACCGTCAATTTGTAATTGTGCTGGACTTTCTTCGATGCTACGTAAGCGTTCTGCAAGATCTCTAAAGTTCATATTATTTTCCTTTTGCCTTGGCCGGAACTTCTAGACTATTATGTCTACTAGCTGACCATGCATTTAGTTTAGTTTTATTAGTGCCGACTGGGCTAGTCATACCTGACTTGTCAGCAGTTCGGCTTTGTTCTGCTTGTTCAGTTTCTCTTACAGTAGCAGGAAATAGTTGATCATTAATACCTTCAATTTTTTCTAATTGTAGTTTATTCTTTTCTAATTCTTTCAGGAAAGTCATGGCATGTTTTACACCAACTTTGTCTTGATTATCGCTAGGTTCATAAGGTGTACCAACAAGAGCTTTACCTGTAACTTCATCATACTCGTGATTAATTTCAATTTCACGCTCTTCCCATTCGTTGCGTACACGGATTTCATTTAATGGTTTGCCAATGACATGTGAAAGTTTATCTTGTACTTGTTTACTAGTTGCTGGATATTTTGTTGTAACATCAAAAATTGTCACTTCAATATTTTTGTGCTCTGGAAATTCATGTTGGTTAACTGTGATTGGAGTTGTTTTACCTGAACTTACTGAACTTACATCAAACTGTGCTAGTCCTGATTCGATAACTTTTTTACAATCTTTAGGGCAAGTGCCCGCAATTTTTACCTTGAAAGTGTATACTTTCTGGCTTTCCATTAAATATTCTTTGTACGATTTCATAGTCAATTCCTGATGTAGTATTTATTTCAAGTTCTTTAATTTTTCTAACAAACTATTGCGATCAGTAATAATAACTCCATCGCCTTGTAGTGTAACTCCCTCATCTGCTGAGTTAGCTTCTTGGTCTAATTTCTGCTTTTTCAACTGTAAATCAATCATTTTTAACTTTTTATCTAGTTTAGCAGTCTTAGCTTGAATGGCATTGCCCAGCATACTAGCGGCTACTTCAAATAGACGTCCGCTGTATCGTGCTTCAACATTCATACCTAGATCCATGATGTCTTCATAGGCTTCTGTAGCACGTTTAGCTAGATCATCTAGCTCGCTATCTGCCATATCTCCCAGTCCTTTTACAGCGGGTAGTGCGGCAGCAATTTTGTCAAATTCGCTAATGTCGCGCAATAACGGTTGTGCGGCCGGCAGGGCCTCTGCTCGTTTTTTATCATCCTGTTTGACAATTTTCTTGCTTTCAGGTAAGTTTAAAAGTTCTTCAAGTTTTTTAGTCATACTATTACTTATGCCTAGGTTTGGCTGAATAAATCATTTTCGTTGACTACACGGAATTTCAAACCCTGCTGTCTGCACCAAAGATTAGCGGCAGCCCACTTGGCTTGATTTTTTATGTACTGTGCTTGATTGTATTTGTTTTTGCCTACACGTTCTAGAATAGTTTGACTAGCTGGTTTAATTTCTATTAGTTCAGTTAGTACCTGTCCAAATTTATCTCTATACTGTATAAAGAAATCTGGCACATAGACTGTTTGCTTGCCGGTGAGTGGATCTCTGTAGGGTATTTGTACAGCTTCGCTAGCCCAACTGGCTACATTTACGTTGGTGTCGCAAAAATTCATGAAACTCCATTCCCATGATGATCTGTACGTGGGAATCTTAGTACCTACATACTTTTCTGGGTGTTTCATATTAAATTTACCTTGGGCAAATTTAGCCATATTACACCAAAATGTTACGTGATTCGTAGAGATTAATTACAGGTGCTACACGATATCCTAATAGGCTTGTCTTTTCTCTATAGGCATTAAGTACTTGAGCGACCACTTGACTAAGCTGTACATCAGTTAATGACTTCATGGTGTCAAGCAGTTGAAACACATTAACATTGTCAATGCGAGCTTGATTTAGTAATACTATAGCAGTACTACGAGCACTTTCAATGTCAAAACCACGTTTGACAAAAAATGCTATAGTGGCATCAATTTCACCTGCGGGGAAGCTCAGCTGATTGACAAAAAATTTATCAAAAAATTGTTTAGTATCTGGAGGAGATGATGGAGCTCCTCCCGGTAAATTACTAGCCACCTCCACCTCCTAATATTAATGATTGAGCATTGTTGACACTATTAGCGGCATTTGCGGCCGCTGGAAATATAGTATTTTGTATGCCGCCAGCTCCTGGACTAACTGACGGTGTTAATAATCCTGGAGTAACTGCTGTAGCAGTCTGTTGTGTATTTTGATAAGCATTGTTTGTTGTCACTAGATTAGACAAAAACGAACTGGCGTTATTAGTAAGGTTAGTGTTATTGACAAGAGACGGTGTTACTTTAACCGGATCTTTCTGTCCTTGCAGAGGGCTTAGAGTCTGATCATAATGCTCTTGACCAAAACCAATTGGATCTCCTTGTGTTACATTACCAAAGTCATAGCTGACAGCTTCATAGCTGACAGTCATTTGAAAATCGTGAGTGTCTTTGCTAGCATAGTCTACCAGTGAATGATCCCACGACTTGATTATAGGATTATAAAGAGTATAGCTGACATATTCGTGTCGGGCCATTTGATAGATTTTTATATAGCTAAAGAATGGTTGAGTACTGCCGTTGTCTAGACCGTATGGATTATTAATATAATCATAGCTTCTAGTAGCATTTCTATTGTAAGCACCCGGAGATGTCGCACTAGTGCTGTCTGCAAAATAGTAACTGTAATAATTTTGCCACAAGTTGTTGATCAAACTCATGTTGTCGTCATGAAGTTTAATTGTAATATCTTCGTACTTGTGAAATGTTTGTATTTGTTTTTTACGGTTATATTGATTAACTTGATCAACAGTAACAGTAAATTTTGGCAAGGCAACACTTTTTACTAACATGCCTATTTCGTTACCATAACGTTGTACTAGATCTAGTGTTTTAACTGTGCCTGTGTTAATACCAAAAGCTACATGGAATAAAAAATTAAATTTAGGAGCGAGACGAAACTGATCGTCTACAAATAGACGAGCCGCATGTTGTTGGTCTCGCAACAGAACATTAGTGCTATTATTTAATTGACTGTTAAGTGTGAATGCCATACAGTATTTATCGAATGAATTAACTGGTCAGTTAATGGCAACCTAATAAAAAACCCGCCTAAGCGGGTTTTTATTAACCACCACCGTTGGTTTGTGTACCGCCAGCACCAGTTGCCATAGTGCCACGTGTTTGTGTAAATCCTTGTGCGCCCATTCCGCCAGCTGGAATAATCTGCTGTGCGTTGTCATATTGAATACCTAGGGTAATCATTTGTACATCTGCACCTGCATATTTTAACGCTTCGTAGTTGGTGTCGGCTAGATAGCAACCATATAGTTCCCACTCTTCTAGTACATTAACACCTTCAGCACCGTTACCGCCGTCTAACATTTCGATACGCATCAAGAACTTGTAGTCGCCGCCTGAAGCCGCACTGCTTTGTTCAAAGAAGTCGAATTGTTTCTGATTCTGTTCGCCAACTAACTTAGTAACAGCGTTGGTAACGTCATCACGTAGTTTGACAGTTAGTTTCTGCCATGTTGGTTTGCCAGCATAGTGAATTTTACTGTTGTAAACTTCAATAGTCTTGTCTTCAAACTGTACGTTTGGACGAGCGGCTTCTGATACTTGCTTGGTTAATTCAACAGTTTGACCGCTAACACCAAAGTTTTCAAAGCTAATTCTAAAACGATAGCTTAGTTTTGGCATCAACAAGCCCTGCGTTGCAGAGCTTTGATTGCTAGCTAGTGGTACTGTAAATCTTGATAAACTTGCGATTGACATTTAATATTCTCCTAATTATACGCCGCCTAGGCCTTTAATTGCTCCAGTATTTTTCAAACGCAATGGAATGTAAATGAATTCCACTGCCTTAACTGGTTCAATCGCAATATCTAGGTATAGCTCACTGCGATCTATTCTTGCAGGTGTGTTGTTACTTGTATCACAAACTACTAAGAAGTCATAGATAGCACGTTGACCTACTAGTTCTAGCAATAGCTGTTCTGCTGCCTGTTTAATTTGGTTACGTGTAATTGTATCGTTTGGTTCAAAGATGTATGGTTTAGCCAATAAATCTAGCTGACGACGTAGATACACTACTAAACGTGCCACGTTGATACGATCTAAACTGCTAGCTGTTAGCTGACGAGTGTATTGACCGTAAGCAACTAAACCAGTTCCTGTTAGATATGTTACTGGATTAACATGTACACCTGCTAGTGTATCACGTTGTCCTGTGTTCAGTGCTACAGCCGTAAATTCTCCGGTAGCTGTGTCAACATAACCTGTTGAACTTGCATTTGTAACACCACCACGACGTGTACCAGCTGGTGCAAACCATGGATAAGAAACATTGTCGCTTAATGCGATTGTACGTAGCATCATATGGCTTGGCGGAACAACAATGTTGTTACCTAATAAGTCAGTTGTATAACCCCATGGATAGTAAACACCCAAGTATGGATCTGTAGTTACTAGTCCTACATCACCGTTGTCTGGTGCAAGGTTAACGTTGTTACCCCAATTACTTAATGTTGTAGCATCAGGTGTTAAACGTGCTGGTGTGTCACCGACTACAAATGTAGTTAATCCACGATCATAGTTTAGGTTCACTAGTGGTTGAATCATTTCTGGGTAACCTGGGCAAGCCATCAAGTTAAACACACGTGATTCTGTGTCACGGATTTGTTGATTGCTGTTGGCCAGTGCTTCTAGTGCTGACAATACAACTGCACGTTGAGCATGGCGGCCAAACTGTCCTTCGCCTTGATAATCATTTGGAGCTTGTGAAACCCAACGATCAGCAAAGTAGCTGGTCATTACTTCGTTGTTATAAATTGTGTTGCGTAAGGTTGTGTTAATGTAACCACTTACATATTTCTTAACATTATAGCTTGAACGACGTAGATTCCACAACAATGTTCCTTTTGGATACAGTGCTGGACTTGGGCAGTCTGGATCTACAAAGTTTGAAGTTAATAGTGCAACGATTGAACCAGCTGTGCCTGATGTTGCACCACTTGTTCCCCAACGTGCATCGGCAAATATAATGCCGTTTTCGCTAGTATGGTCAGTGTTGTCAATCAGTACCCATTGTTTAGTCAAGTAATTATACTTGTAGATTGTTGGGAAATCATCTAAGTTAGCTGTGCTGATCCATATATCACCGTTGGCCAATGCAGTTCCACCGCTTTGTGTTGTAGGCTGTGATGCTGAAACGATTGGACCATTTGGATCTGTTGTTGAACCACCTGCTTGGTTTTGTGTATAGTTTAGATATCCAACCCAACTTGTTCCGTTGTTGACCATAATATCAACATCAGTAACTGCTGAATCATACCAATATGTACCGTTTGCAGGAATCGCTGTCGGGGCACTTGCCGATGCTGTGTAGAAACTTGCACCTGAAATTGTTGGACTCCATAAGCTAGCTACATAAGCATTGGCAGTACCTGCTGGGTTAGAGAAGAAGTTAGCTGTTGTACCTACTGCAAACAGTTTGCTGATTGGCAAATTAGTACCGTCTACAAAACGCATTTCGCCGCCGTCATTATGAATAATTGTAATTGAATTATTAGTGTTTAGGCTAGCTTGAACATTAGTAAATCCTGCGGCATTGATAGCTGTTAACAGTGCCTGTGCATCAGCACTAGTGCCTGCGGCTGTAAATGAAACTGTTAGTGGTGTGCCCATTGCGGCTTGACCAACATAACTTTCACTTAGGGTGAATGTGTTAGTTCCTGATGTAAATGTACTAGTACCAATAATGTTTGACACTAGGGTTGTATAGCCTACACCAGTACGGATGTAGAGTTTGAAGTTAGTTAATGACGAAGCCGCTTCGCCGTCGTTATACTTGGCATATACTGTACCAATTGGCAAGTTAATACCACCACCTGTTGGATCTAGGTAGTAGTTAGCTGAACTGCCGTTTTGGTAAACGCCAACTGTTTGTGCTTGGAACGCTGTAGCAGCCGCATTGTATTTTTGTACAATAAAGTCTGCGCCTAGGTTAGCAGTAGTTGTTTTCAACCATAGGCTACCTGTTGGAGCACCGTTAACTGATGCTGTAACGTCTGTGATCTTGAATAGTGGAACACTTGTATGTGCGCTGATCTGTAGCTGTGGAGCTAGATAAATCCAGCTGGTTGCTGACAAGTTTGAACCTTGATTTAGACCAACTTTGGCAACTGTTGTACCGCTGATTGTGATCGCACCTGGATATGTAGGATTGTTTGTGTTAGTACCATTGCTGTACAACACTAGATAATTGTTAATCACAGCTGAAGTAATACCAGCTGAAGTCAATGTTGAGTTACTGTTAATTGCTGTGTTCAACCCAGCTAGGTTAGTAACACCAGTAATACTTGTTCCGTTAATAACAATGCTATCACCGCTTAATAGTGTTGGACTTGCAACTGTACCTGTTGCTGTTGGCCAACTTGCGGCCCAAGAACTTGTACCAACTTCAACCCATGTACCAGCTGGAGTGCTAGTAAGAGGTTTCTTGAACCATAGTTTTAATAGTGTAGTTGTGGCAACGATAACATACTGACCAATAGTACCATAGCTCGCTAGTGGAGTGCCACCGCTTACTAGTGTTGAATCAGTGATAACTGTTACGTTTTGTACACCAAATTGTTGTCCGCCTGTTGTAGTTGCGGCATTCTGATTCCACTGGAATACACCCCATTTTGTATCGGTTGTATCTAACCAATATGTACCATCTGCTGGAGGACTTGTTGGAGCTGTAGCTGAAGCAGTTAGGCCAGCTAGGTCGATGTCAGCACGTACAACGTATGCACGATTTGAAACTCCCAAGAAACTATAGGCAGCTTCTAGACCATATTCATTTTGTTCGCCTGCATGAATTGGGTTATTGCTAGAATCTGTATAGAACGTTGGAACACCAAATGTGTCGCTTAGATCTTTCTGACTTGTTAGCAAGTATACAGTACCTGCGTTGGCTTTTAGTGTACCAGGTGCTGTACCTGTTCCTGCGCCATTTTGTTTGTTTTGTGCCGAAGCAACGATGAATAAGGGTACGGTTCCTGCGGCAGCGGGTGTATAGAAACTTTCGTCTATAACGGTTACGCTTACGCCTGGTGAACTTAATTGAGCCATTGTGTTATCTCCATGATGACATACTGTTAATGTATTTATGGCATTTGGATAATTTGTAGCTGTAATAACCCTATAAAAAGGCCGCAAAAAGGCTTAAATAAAAACATGAGACCTTTGTGTACATGCGGGCGAGCGCCTGTTGCAATCAACTATTACAAGGATGGTAAAGCATTTTACAGGAGTCAGTGCGGGCTGTGCGCCAGGGGAGTTAAACAACCACGCTGGGCAACTGCTGGTTATAAAATGCTAGACAAGTGTGACAAGTGTGGTTTTAGAACACCGCATCGTGAAGTGTTTACTGTGTTTCACGTTGACGGCAACTTAGATAATTGTCGACATTCTAACCTGAAAACTGTGTGTGCTAACTGTGCTCGAGTCCTACATAAAGAGGGCGTTCGTTGGCGTCAAGGGGATCTTGTACCAGACCTATAACGCTTTGCACTTGAGTGTATAGGTCGTCAATAGTTTCATTATTGTCTAAAGTGTAGTCAAATTTAGTGCCAACCCAAGCAGTTTCACTAGCGTGTATACCTAGAGTTTTTAGCTTTTCTTGGAACATTTCTAGCCCTTGATTAGCGTATTCTGCCACTTGATACCAATCAGGTTCGGCACCGCGAACCACACGGATTACAATGCCGCCGGCATCTTTAATTGACTTAATTTCATTAGGAAAACGGCAGTCACTAATAACTATGTCATCTTTCGAGTTGCGTAGTTTATTCTCTAATGATGCGATCCAAATATCGTCATGGAACGCTTTGCGGCAAACTTCTGTGCCCCAGTACTGTAGTACCCAGCGTGGAGTTAGGTTAGGCATGTTTAGGCGTTCTGACCACCACGGATCTACTTGTTCACGCCACTCACGTGCCATTTTTGTACGGCCTTCAAGCATGGTTCTATCCCAACCAAATACTTGTGCTACAGCATCTTTCAAACTGTTGGCAAAACTTTCTCGTCTAAATCCGTGGAAATTAGTAAGATAATCGGCAATGGTATCTTTGCCCGAACCAATAAAACCACACACACCTATGATCATAGAACCCCCTAAGTTACTGCTATTATATAACAGTTTTATTACAAGGTCAAATTATTTTTAGCCAAGAACGAAATAGTAACCAGTACCGCCTGCTACTAGAGTTTCTAATTCTTTATCTAGTTTATCCAATTCTTCTTTACCAGAGCTTAATAGAGCAGTACCGTTCAACTGTATGCCACTTTGCGGGCCCGCAATAGATGTAAATTTGCTACGTGCTTCACCTAGCATCATTTTAGCTGTGGCTAAGGTGTAGTCTTTTAACCATTGTTTAGCGTAAGTGTCTTGCAACAGGACCCAGTCAGGGCGGAAGTTGTAACTTTGCACTAGAATCTGTTCGCCTTGTGCGAAAGGACGTTGTAGTATGTTTAATATGTGTGTAGTAGGTTTCCAGACAAATTCTATGTATGAACCAAACATACGACCTACTAATTTTTGGTATCCTGCAAACATGTCATATGTTGCTAGGCCGCCCATCATGCTACCTGACATCAAATATGTATTTGTATATGCCAAGTTAAAGGGTTCAAACAAAGTACCACCAGCGCCAATACCGGTACGGCTACCGATAGCGCGGCGAAATACTTGACGAACTGTAATAACTTCATCCGGTAATCTGTATTCATTTTGATCCTGTATCAGCTCTAAAAACATATAGCTTTCTTCTACAGCATTAGGGCTACGTTGACGATAGCGATTGATCGCTCGATCTAGCGCAGTTTCATAGTGCGCAGGGTCTAATTCAACTTCAACCATGCCGTCGCCCAGCATAAGTTTGACATAATCAAATACTTTATTACGTTCTGCTGTGGAATTTGACGTTACTGACGGTGCTAGATCATCCATATTTTTGCTCTCCAAGTATATTTATCCTAGCTAAATATGATTATGCCACGATTATCTTTATATAAACCAGAAAAAGGGCTTGATTACAAGTTCATGGACCGTCAGGCCAGTGAAATGTTTCAAGTTGGAGGTACTGATTTGTACCTACACAAATACCTAGGACCTAACCAGGGTGTTACGCAAAGTGCTGATCAGCCCGTATATGGTACACAAAACGTGGCCAACATACAAGATCTACTGTTTTTAGAAAATCGAGATCGCGCATATGATACGCAGATCTACAGATTACGAGGACATTACAGCGTGTCGAACATTGACTTTAACCTAAGTCAGTTTGGCCTGTTTATTGACAATGACACAATCTACATGACTGTGCATATCAACGATATTATTAATACTATAGGCCGTAAACCTATTTCAGGCGATGTTTTTGAATTGCCGCATTTGCGTGATGATTTTGCACTCAATAATTTCAGCGTAGGACTGCCTCGCTATTATGTTATTGAAGATGTAGGTCGTGCTTCAGAAGGTTTCAGTTCTACTTGGTATCCACATTTGTACAGATTAAAGTGTAAGAAGGTAGTAGACAACCAACAGTTTGCACAGATCTTTAATCAGCCAGCAGTTGATGCCAACGGTGATCCAGTGGCCAACACTACTCTGCGCGACCTATTAAGTACGCACAACCAAGAGCTGTCTATTAACGACACTGTTGTAGCACAAGCTGAAGCAGATGCTCCTAAGAGTGGTTACGAAACTAGACAGTTTTACACACTAGCTGTTGACGACAAAGGCGTTCCTGTACTTGAAACTGCGGATGATGCTACTATTGATGCCAGTACAGTTGGAAATGTTACAGCAGATACTACTGTAGGCATACCTCCACGTACTGGTTATACCGGTTATCTAATCGGCGATGGCTATCCTCAAAACGGATATGCATTTGGTTTTGGTATACAATTTCCGGCAGCGCCTACAGACAACGACTTTTTCCTACGCACAGATTTCATGCCTAACAGACTGTTCCGATTTGACAGTACTCGTTGGGTCAAAGTAGAGGACGCTGTTCGCATGAATATGACTAATAACGATACTCGCAACACTCTCAAAACAGGATTTATCAACAATACTGCGGCCACATATAATGATGAGGTGGCTACAGGATTCAGTCATAATCCTACACAAATCACCGGCGAGCCTAACGGATATATTACAGCTGGCACTACAGTAATATTCACACTAATACCTTATACTACAGCACCATATGTTGTATTAAAATTAGATACACAGGTATTAGATTTTGACACTACAGTTTATACCAGCATGTTAAGTCAGTACACATATACTGACCCGATCGGTGTGCAGTCTTCTAAACTTAAAATTACACTGCCTGTGATTAATTCTGTACAACAAACAATTCCATTTGCAGGCGTATGGGCTGTAACATTGTATAACTATAAAGAAGCTCAGAGACAAAGCCTGTCTTCAGCTCTTAAACCTAAGGCGGATTTCTAATGTTATGGTTTTATGATGGTCAAATAAGAAGATATATCACACAAACAATACGTGTGTTCAGTAACTTTACGGTCAAATATGGAGACGGAACTCTTGTACGTGTTCCTGTAATGTATGGAGATGCTGACCGTGCAGTGGCCAGTATTATTCGTAACAACTCTGAAAACAAAGTTAACTCTGTACCACGTATCAGTGTGTATGTAAGTCAACTTGCACTAGATCGTGAACGTACTAGTGATGCTACTTTTGTCAGCAAAATGCATTTCCGTGAAAGAGATTTTGATCAAACTGGTCAAAATTATACCAGCGGTCAAGGACGTAACTACACAGTAGAACGTCTAATGCCGACTCCTTTTAAACTCACTATGAAAGTAGACATTTGGACTGCCAACACTGATCAACGATTACAAATACTAGAACAAATATTGGTATTGTTTAATCCTAGTTTAGAATTACAAACCACTGACAACTATATCGACTGGACCAGTTTGAGTGTATTAAACCTTACAGACATTAACTGGGATTCAAGAACAGTTCCTGTAGGCACAGATACTCCGATCGATATTTCTACATTGACTGTGGATACAGGTATTTGGATCAGTCCGCCAGTCAAAGTCAAACACCTTGGCGTTATCACTAAGATTGTTACCAGCCTTTGGGGCTCGACAGACACTTCACCTACTGGCTATATCGAAGGACTTGGAGAAGATCCGGCAGGATCTATAGGAACTAGCAGTTTCTCTGATCTACTAGCTGAAAATATCACGACTATTACTGACTACATCCTACAAGTTTATAATGGACAAGCAGTTATACTCAGCCCAACAGAAGGATTTACACCGCGTGAACCTACTCTAGATATACCTGTTCGTAATGGTGCTCCGATTGATTGGAACATAGCACTTGGCCAATATCCTGGAAAATTCACAGCAGGCTCAAGTAGATTGTTCTTAACACAAAGCAACGGCACAGAAATAGTTGGAACTGTAGCACTAAATCCAGTTGATTCAACTATTATGATTGTCAACTGGGACCGTGATACACTAGTGTCTAACACTGGTATAGACAGTTCAGGTGTATTTGATTATATGGCAGGTTATAATGCGGCTGCCAGCTATCGACCTAACAGTCCTGGAACATTTGATGCTATTATCAACCCGTTAACCTACACTCCAACAAGTCCAGCTGCCGGTACTAGATATCTGATTATTGAAGATATCGGTTCAACTGCTAACATTAAAGACAATCAATGGACTGGCGCAACACCTGGAGCGTCTGCTACAAACTATTCATCAGTATGGGGAACACTAGTCGCTAAGGCCAACGATATCATAGAATATACAGGCACAGGATGGCATGTTATATTTTCACATGCTCAAGAAGCAAGTACCATGGTGTGGCAAACTAATATATACACTGGAGTACAGTATCTATGGAACGGAGTTTCATGGACAAAGAGCTTTGAAGGTGAATATCCTACAGGATCATGGAGACTAGAGTTATAACAGAACGCATAGTATGTAGCGGAGCATTGTTCTACGCTAAATCTACACGACGTTTCTTGTTATTACAAAAAGCCCATGGCAAACACGAAGGCACCTGGGGGCTTGTAGGTGGTACTACTATCGAGGGAGAAACACCTTGGCAGGGTCTACAACGCGAAATACAAGAAGAATTAGGCTTTGTTCCTTCAATAATTAAAACTATTCCGTTAGAAACATTTGTAAGTAATGACAATGTTTTTAATTTCCATACTTATTTGTGCGTAATAGAAAACGAATTTATCCCAACTCTTAGTGACGAACACTCTGCTTGGGCTTGGGCAATAATGGATCGTGCTCCTAAACCATTACATCAAGGCCTGCGTAATAGTTTTTCAAATAAAACTATAAGAACTAAACTACAAACTGTGTTTGATCTCGTTGATCTAATATAAAAAAAGGACCCGAAGGTCCTTTTTTATTGGGTTCTAATTAGATTAGAAACCGCGTGTGTACTCTAGAGCAACACCATTAGTCTTTTCGTCACCGCGGTTTTGGAAGTACTTGACTTCAACTAAGTCTTTCTTAGTAACGTCATAACCGAAACCAGCTTTCCAAGTGCGTGTTAGATAGTTGTTGTTATCTGCAAATGAATCACGGAATCTCCAACTAGCTAACGCAGACAATTTGTCAGTGATAAAGTATTCAGCTTTTGGTTCTACTGTGTAGTAGCCAAAGTCTACTGTGTTACCAGCAGAATTAACACCGTTGAATACTTCACCTAGACCCAAACGTCCACCTAGGTGCAAGCCTGGGTAAACTTCATACAATTTTTGAACACGAGCTTCTGCTGTATTCTCAATTGGGTTTTTATTACCGCTAACAGAACCATCATCACGGCTAGCACCTACTTGAATGTCGGCTTTAACACCGTTGTCAAACTTGACATATGGTGCAATCTTGATTGTGTTTGTCATTGTGTTTGGGGCTTGTGTGCCACGCTCACGTTCAAACTCAGTGCTGATACCTGTTTCAGCTAGTGCTGTACCGCTCAATAATGCGGCAAAAATTAATGTTAACATCTTATTCACTTATAAATCTCCTTAATTAAGTGTAACTCTGTCATTTTACAGGAATGTAAAAACTCCTGCAACCGAAACGAGCAATAAAGCCCATCCGATTAGTGCTGTGTAGTAAGTAGTAAGAGTTGTTCCAAAATAACGCTTACCAATCATTACACATTCGTGCATTGGGGTCAGCAAGTAACCACAATAGTCTAATGCAAAGAACCAAAGTAGGTATTCCCTACCAAAGGCACTTGTCATTAGCACAGTCAGTGCGGCAAATTTGCCGTCACTGCCCATTGAGAAACTGGCTAAGAATGTTAGTAAACTGATAAAGAACACACCTTTAAATGTGTGCATATCTAATCCTATGCTCTTAACAGCTTCTTCAATCCAAGCGCGATGCTCTTGCATATATCCCGAGCTCGCAAATACTACAGCAACGATAGCCACTGTAGTCCAATTAATATAACTGTTTAACTTTTTAATATCAAACGATCGAGTGATTAGTATATAATATACTAGTAATGCACCAAATACTGGAAATACTGCTTCGGGACCTTCGCCGCCCATCAGCATATAGGCCACAATGGCTGCCAAGAATGGCAGTGTATTTTTTGCAAAGTCTAAGAATCCTGTAGACTCTGGACATTCTGCAATCACTACTTCGTTCTCATCTACCGCTAACCAACAGTACAGTACAATAAACAGGAAGCTGACAGCAATCAATGGCGCCAGCATGCCTAACCATGCGGCATATCCAATACCAAAAGCCGCCATAGGTAGCAGTACGGGTTTTTCAATCGGACTCCACATGTAAAAATGATGAGTGGTTAAGAAATCGATAATACCTAATTTTTTGCGGCTGGCATTATCACCGTTCACGCCAGTCGCCGTATCTAATATACCTGCTGACACTGTAGCACGACCTTCAATTGGCAGTATACCCGATACGAAACTCAGCAACATGATAACTAATCTGTTACTCTTAAATTTACTTTTTAAAAATCCATAGGTACCGGCAAATAGATTTTGTTCTTTAGCTATACCGCTAACTACCATGATCGATATTAAGACAAAAAGATAAATCTCGTCATCTAAATAATTAAAAATTTCCACTATTTTTTCTCCAAATTTCCAGCAACACTGATTCGTGTGCCAGTGCCTCTATTTTTACTTACCGAATGATTCATCCATCCTGGAAAGATTATGAGTGATCCTTCTTCTGGTGCGATTGAGTGCCTAAACCTATCTAAAAACCAAAATGTCAATGCGCCTGCACCTGGGGGTATTTGAACATAGTAAGTCCAAGCAAATGGACTATCTCCATGATGATGAGTGTTAGTACTTTCTAATGGACGATGTATTTGCCCCCATTGACTAGTATTGACCAGTCCTTTTTCAGCGGCTATTTCATTTACTAGATTTACTAGTTTTAATCCTTCACTGCCTTCTGGTATTTCAAACAGACTGTCTTCGCTAAGACCGCTATTGGGATCTTGGCTTACTCTAACGTCTATATGTTGTAGCACTTCTTTAGCCAGTTTACTGTTGTCTATGCCAGACAACATATACTTTCTAGCAGTTAATTCTAGCAGAGTAATATCTTCTATAAATTTAATCATTAGTTTATATTAAACGCTATACTAATGCGCTCATGATCAGTTTCATTCATTTCTACCCTGTGAGTTAACCAGCAGGGAAACAGTATTAATCTTCCAGCTTTAGGAGGAAATTTTAAACTTTCTTGCGGACTTTCATCTGCTGGAAACGCACCCATGTGCATCAATGGATTGGGATTCTGTAATTTTAAATTACCATCGGTTTCATTAGTTTGATAATAGTAAGTTCCTGCTATTCTAGTGTAAGGATGTACATGATCAAAATGTGTTCCTCCTCGACTGCTGAGATTAAACCAAGATCCCCCGAACTGAAAAGGCGGACCTTTATAATTTATAGCAACTGTATAGTCATCCACAGCTCGACGTATTGCCTGTTTTAAATTTATTAGATTATATTTGGCAATGTCGTGCGCATTACCGTTACCCCAAAAGAAGGTAGTCAGCATTGCACCTCCGGTTATAGCAGGTGTAGATCTGGATCTAATCTGCGGAAGTACCTGCTCAATTTCAGCTTGTACAGTTTGAAGTTCGTCTCCTTCGAGATCGCGTACAAAAACAGGAGTAGGAAACCAATATTCAACAGGCATAATTACTCCAAATTAAATGCGATACTGATTCTTTCATGATCAGTTGTGTTTATATTAACTCTGTGAGATAACCAACTAGGGAATAACAATAGTCTACCTACAGCAGGTCGATAACTTACTGCATCTATATCAGTACCATCTGCTGGAAAATAACTAAAATTAATATTAGGATTAGGATTTTGAAAACGTATTTTACCGTCGTCACCATTGGACTGGTAATAGTATACTCCGCTTATGCGACTGCGAGGATGGCTGTGGTCATACTGAAAGCCGCCTTTTTTACAAAAGTTAAACCAACTTTCGCTCATTTTAAAAATCGGATTTGGATAGTTTATTTCTCTAGCGTATTCTTTTATAGCCCACCCCACTGCCTCTTTAAAGATGTCTAGTTTGTATGTTTCTACATCGTTAACTTTTTCAAAATTAAATGTTGTTGTTACTGCATCGCCCCATGGGCTTGCATTTTCTTTACTACGAACATCTGGCAATACTTTATCAATTTCATCTTGTATTTTATTCAAAGCAATACCCGAAAAATTATGAGCAAATATTGGCGTAAAGAAGACATTTTGTATCATGGAATATTTAGTGAAGTAAATACAGGTGATGAAAATTTTAAAAAATCTTATTAGTCCAAGTGATTGTGCAGAATTGGACAAGAGCATTAGAGCTAGAGAACGCCCTATTGGAGATCGATTAGTACCAAAAAGTTTCAGCGCCTATGCGTTATTAGAAACTGAACAGTTACTTGTAAAATTAACTCCGCAGATTAGTAATATAGTTCAAAAAGAATTATATCCAACTTATAGTTATTCGAGAATATATTATACAGGTGCTACGATGCCTCTGCACACCGACCGTAACGCCTGCGAATACAGCATGAGCTTATGTGTGGGAGGAGAAAGTTGGCCCTTGTGTTTTCAAGACCGTGATCCGGTATTGCTTGGAATAGGCGATGCTGTATTATATCCTGGAATAGAACTTACTCACTGGCGTGAAGAATACAAAGGTACAGGATGCACACAAGTATTTTTACACTGGGTAGATGCTAACGGATCTTATGCAGAGTGGAAATATGATCGAAGACCTGCTATAGGAACACTTGAAAGTGATAAATTTTACTGGGGTAAAAGCTGACAATCCCAAGCAATAACTCTACGCTGTCCTGTGCCTTGCCAAGGATACACTAAATGCGGTATCCAACTTGGAAATATCAACATTGTTCCTACACTAGGTGTTACATGTACAAATCTCGAAGCTTTGGGATTTGAAGTAGCATCAAATAAAAAACTTATACAGCCGTCGGTTTCGGCGCTATTGTCATTAAATGCAGGAACTTCTAAATATAAATTACCAGAAATCGATCCGTAAGGATGAGTGTGAGCTACTTGATAACTGTTTTCTGGTTGAGTAATAGTCCAGCAGTTGGCTATTTTAGGCACTAGGTCTTCAGCATCTATGCCTGCACTTAATTGATATTCTCTAGCCTGTTGTTCAATCCAATTAACTAACCAATTCCTATCTTCAACACATGGCCATACTCTACGTTGCTCACCGCCTCGGATAGTAAGATAATCGTTTACAGGATAATCTTCTACAGTAGAACTACGTGTAAACAAGTCTCTACTAAGTTGATCGGCCTTAACTAGTATATCCTGCTCAACTTGTATTCGAGCTATGGGTATGGGATTAAAAAATTTACAGTGGATCGTTGACATAACTATCTATCACTAAGATACTACGCTGACCTTTACAAGGTTTTGAATTGTGAATCAAATATGCAGGCATACTCATCCACTCGCCTGGTTTTAAAGTAATTGTTTCTGCGAAATTGATCCCTTGCGCCATAGCCAACTGTCTAGGTTCTTGCAGGATTATTTCGCCGGTGCCCTGCAGATTTATAATTGTAGTGACAACTTTTGCAATACCTACATTATGAAAATGTGGATCTTGATATCCGCCGTTATCATATTCGACTGCCCAGATATTTTTTAATCTTGCAAATTTAATTTCTTCCTTAATTTTATTAATTTCAGGATGTAATAATCCTAGCCAATCAGGTTCGGGTTCACCGTATTTAAAAATATATTGCCAGCCATTTTGTGTGGTAGATTCTACAGCACCATCGGGGTCAAGTTCTCGTTCAAATTTAACCCACTCATTATACATTTTAATGATTTGATCTGATAATTCAATGCGGCCATGCCACGTGGGTGTAACAAATCTAGCTTGCTTCATGTTTGTAAATCGTATTTTTTAAATACTCGTAGAGTGTGGGCTCCATATCGGTGGCTGCCTTCCAATAGGTCTTTTTCTTTTCAAGTATTTTAAAAGTTTCAGCATAGACCTTTTTATAGTCAACCCCATCTCTATTTTGTTTTAACTGTATTGCTGTAGGATCTAGAATCATGTAGTTCATACCAATGCTAATTCTAGTAATGCCTGCACTTACAGGAGCGATACCTGAAAACATTTTCCTATGCTGTAGATCATAAAATCCTTGGAAGGGTTGAGGTTTTAAGCTAGGTAATCCTGGACTATAGGTTCTATCTCCGTTAGCAATCCAATAGTTTGTATCGTTGCGTATGCTGAGTGCATAGTGCAATGCTACAAATTCTGCAAAGTTTCTAAAAATCTGTAGGCAACTGGCATTGTAGACATCGATATCCCACTGTTTGACTGCTGGCCGATCTAGTGTTTTAATCAATTTAAATAGAAATTCATGTACTGTGAATAATCCGTTACTTTCTAAAGGTTCTATAAACCCAGCACTAAGACCGATAGCTACAACATTCTTTACCCATGTGCGATTGTGTATACCTACACGCATAGAGATATCTCGATATTCTAATACATCGACTTGTTCTCTTGTTTTAGGACAAGCAACTTTATCGCTCATTAGATGTTGTTTAAATTCTTCCAATGCCTGTTCTGGTGTAACATACTTGTCGCTATAGACATATCCAGTACCGAGACGGCTCCATAGAGGTATATTCCAAACCCAGCCGTGTTCTATAGCAGTACAATTTGTATAAGGTTCTAATTCTAATTCTTTATTTTGATAAGGTAATCGAGTAGCCCATGCACGATTGTTAGGTAACATGTCTTCGTAACTGTCAAATGGTTCTCGCATAGCACCTGCAAGTAACATGCTTTTCCAGCCTGTGCAATCTACAAATAAATCTGCGGTAATGTATTCACCGCCGTCTAATACTAGACCTTCAATTCCATCAGAATTAGATTCTATGTCAACTACTTCGTTAGAAATATGCACCACTCCTTTAGGGATACAATAGTGTTCACGTAACCACGCACCAAATTTTGTAGCATCAAAATGGTAGGCGGCATGCCATTTAGGATCAAACTTGTGAAAAAATCCTTGACTGTTAGTGCTAAACTTGTTGGCATCTAGCAAATACCCAGTAGGATAGTAACTATGTACAAAATCTTGTACAGGAGTCTCTGGATAAAGAGCTTTTTTATAATACCAATCCTGTATGCCATCTACTGTATCGTCTAGTACAGGTTCACCAAAGGGATAATGAAATCCTCCTGAATCTTTTTCGTAAAAGTCTGTAAACTTGATACTGAGTTTATAACTAGCATCTGTATAAGCCATAAACTCTTGTTCGTCAATTTCTAAAAATTGTAGATAATCGTTAATCTGTGCGATCGTGCTTTCACCGACACCTACGATTGGTACTGTAGGACTTTCAATGACTGTAATTTGTTTATTAGGAAACGCCTTGATTAAAATAGCCGCAGTCATCCAGCCAGCACTACCGCCTCCGACTACAGTGATACGATCTACAGGCTTTATCATTTTATCCCAAACCAATGTTTAAGATACATGGCTTTCATGAGATTACGTTTGAAATTAAAACTTAGACTAAAGAAATATTCTCTACGCTTTAACCAACTGTGAGCTTTCTGGTCGCCGACTACAACTTCCATTTTAAATTTTTCATCAGTCATTGGTATTAACTGTAGAATAGGTGTGCCAGCTTTAAGCAAAAATCGATCATTTAGCACTTTCCACCACACCTGCGGATTTATTTCTGTACTTAAACTTGGATCTAGTATACCCATGTTATGTTCAAACGCAAAATCATCTCCATAGGGAATTGGAATCGCCATAAATTTTACACCTGGAGGTGCAATAATATGCCACGGAGTGTTAAATTTAATAATGCTACGCAAGCATCCCGGACGAGGCGGAAAGGGAGCGGCAATTTCATTGGCCATGTGTCCTGACACTAGATGCCCGCCATACTTTTCTGCTAGAGACTCGCTAGGAATAGTCCATTTGAAATTTTCCATATCCCCGTTAGTTTCTATCATAACGTCCCATGGCATTGGTACGATATAGCCTGTGCTCATTAGATCAAAAATACCGGGACAGCGGTACACATCAACAAATTGTTTTCCTTGTGATTGTTCTAGTTTTCTAAGGTACATCTTCCTAGCACCTTCTACCCAGTCAGGCTTATAATCCTTAGCTTCTATAATAGGATAGGCTTCTTCCATTCCCGGTATTGTTGTAAAAAATGTTATTTTTCTCATGCTCTAATCCTAATATTAAATGCTAAATTTATTCTGTCTCGGTTAGACAAGTTAGGTTCCACTTCGTGTGCCATCCAACTTGGCCATATAACTAAATCACCATCCTTGGGCGCAAAACTAAAGTCTCGCATAAACGGGCTAGTCTTGCCGCAATCTCCTAGTAGATTCGCAGGATTAGGAAATCTTAGATCTCCGCAATCAGTAGCTTGTAGATAGTATACTCCGGAAAAATCATCTTCTTTATGGGTATGCATAGTATTCCTACTACCTGGCGAGTTTATATTGACCCAAGCTACTAAATTTGGATTAGGTGTTTTTTCAATTGCTCTAAAGACAGGATCCTCCTTGTTATAGAATATCACAGCTTCAAGCAATAATACACTAATTTCATATGAAAGCCAACCTATATTTTTTAAAGGAAAGTCCATTCTAAAGCAACCTGGATTGCTAAATTCCATTGTTGGGCTAGATTGCGCTAGTGTATGTATTTGATTTAAAAGTGCTTGGCGATCTGTAAGACTGCCTACATCTGATTGTATAAAAATATCGGATCTAAACAGTGGTTCTCTAGTCATTACTCAACACTATACCAGTCTTTTAAAAATGCATAATGGTTAGGGAACATTTCTTTTACTAGAGCAACTCGTTGACTTTGGCTGTTGGTAAAATATTCAGCATACTTTTCTACATCTCCAAACAGTTTCTTTTTATGGCCGTCATAAACTCCGCCTGCATTGAGTACACTGAACCAATGTCCTACATGGAAACTACTAGTTGGATGTATAAAGAAATCTCTATTAGGGCTTGGTACAAACTTTTCTACAAAGTCTAAAACCTTTTTAGGAATCATATCAGGCATCTGTTGATGTATGTTATTCCAAAACGGTGTATCATTCTTAGTGCTAAAGTGATAGTGAGCCCATACAAAGGCTACGATTTCCCAGAACATGAGATCGTAAATTTCGTTAACTTCATTTTTAAGAGGTTGGCTCCAAACGCCATGTGTTCTATTCAACCCTTCAGTGATCATTTCAACCGCTTTAGTGGTAAATGTAATGCCTGTGGCTTCTAATGGCTCAACGAATCCGGCCGCTAATCCAACTCCCATGACATTTTTATAAGCTACCCGGTTGTGTATTCCACACTTCATATTGAGTATACGTGCCGGCGCTGAGAATTCATTTACTTTCTCACGTAGTTCTTTTTCAGCATCTTCATCGCTAATAAATTTACTACTGTATACATAACCGTTTCCTTGTCTTGTATAGATAGGAATAGTAAACATCCAACCTGCGTTCATAGCAGTAGCACTGGTATATGGAACACACTCAGCTTCTGGATCAGTATATTGAGTCTGTAAGACTACTGCACGATCACAAGGTAGTATGTCAGTGACGCTGGTAAATGGTATTCCCAGTTTCTTTTCTAACAATATTGATGCAAAGCCACTGCAATCTAAATATAGATCGGCAACATACTTGTTGCCAGCACCGTCTACTAGTGCAGTAATCCCGTCATCGTTTGTTTCAACATCTTCAATTTTAGTGTTAATATAGTTGATACGATCAATAATTAGGTCTTTAATTGCTTTGATAATTTCATAGGCGTTAAAATGCACAGCGCCAAATTGTCTATAACCGGTTTGTGCGTAGTTAGTGTCCATACCAGCAAGTTTAGGACTTTTATTAGCTAGAGCTAGTTGATAAGCTGGCAGCCAATCAAAGAATTCTTTCTTGTCACGTCCTAAAAAATAATCTGTAGTATACAAGTCCGGAGCAATAACTGTATTTTCAATAAAATCATTGTCAACAAAATAGTTTTCAGGTGTCCACCCTTTGAAATGCACACCTAATTTAAAAGCCGCTTGACTTGGCTTCATCCATGACTTAGGATCAAGTCCGCAGTCAAATAAGAATCTAGCGGTGGCAGGTTGCGTTCCTTCACCTACACCAATTGGGCCCATGTCTGTACTTTCTATTAGTGTAACTTCGCAAGGAAATTTTAAGTTTCTAGTGATGTATGCGGCAGTTAGCCAGCCGCTTGTACCACCACCGAATATAATAATTTTTTTAACTTTTGTTATGCTCATTTTCTAATCACCAGTACGTATAATCCGTTCCACCACTCTTTTCCATTTTCTTCGCTGTTTAACAATAGTTTTTTATAGGTTATGCGAGCACCTGCATCGTACAATGCCGCTACAGTGCCATCTACAGTTTCCTTCCAGTTGGCATCGTCAATGACGATAATTGCTTCTTGGGCCAGTGTACTGTAGTATAAACTGATTGCATCGTAGGTTGTTTTATAATCATGAGGACCGTCATAGAAAAACATCTGTATTGTTTCATACATGTCTGCCGTTTGAACATCAAACATGTTTGATTCAATAATTCTAACATTGCTATTACCAACATACGGAGTAATATTTTGTTCAAACTGAGCTCTGCTGTTAGGCGGGAGTTTTAGTTTATTGTTTTTATCTTGTACATTTTCAGTCCAGGTATCGATAAATGTAGCGTTCAGCGGATTATTTTCAAGTACTGCCGCGGCTGTTGCTCCAAGGTAACTACCTATTTCTAAATAACTACCAACACCAGAAGCTAGATGATTCAACAGTGTCTTAACACGTGGACTAGTTAGCCCCGGAATATCATTCCAAATTTTAGGAATACCTGATTGATGAATAGCCTCAGCTACATGTTTAACTAACGGACTATAGTCTAAGTCGCTTTTACGATCGTATACTTTATCGCAATAATGACAGTCCCAGCAGTCAAATTTACAATTTTTAATTTTTTCACGCCATAGTTCGATAGGTTTGCCAGTCATACCTGTTTCATCTGCCCATTGCATAAATCCTGGAGCAAGTATTTCTTCTCCTCCTACATATTTTTCAATGTAAGATAGCGTATCTAACAAGCGTTGATTGTCCTCACGGCCGTGCATTTTAAACACATCAATTCCTAATTCATCGAGATATTCATCCCAGTCAGCTCGCCACGGACTTAGGTTGGCAGTTTTAAGAGGAACTGAACTATCAGTTACTTCCCACTTGGGACAGCTAACACGACTAATTGGATCGTTGAAATACTGCGGTGATTCGGCATTTCTAATATTGTTATAATGGAAATGTTCTTCCATCATTGAACAATTACCTAGACAGCCTTCGTTGGCTAGCAGGCTGATAGTAATGTCTTTGCCCATAGTTTCTTTAATATACTCTTTGGCACGTTTAATTTTTAACAGTTGATCACGATCGCGCATCAAATCACGGTCAAGATTAATGTAGTCAAATCCTGCTTGTGCAAGATTGACTACTTCTTGGGCATGTGTAACTTCTCTTAAAATTGTGTTTTTAACGTAGAGTTCAGGAAATGCCGCTTTGATTTGTCCGGTTGCCATCCAGTGGGTATGTGGAATTGTAGCAATCTTAATACCAGCATCATATAACTTTTTAAAATTAACAATAAATGTATCTAAGTTTGCCTGCGTAGGTGCAACTTGTATGTTATTAAAGGTTGCACTAACGGGGATACCTAGATGTTTTTGAATGTTAAGAGCAGTATCAATTAGTGAATAGTGATTGTCTTCAATTAAAAAAACATCTCCCATAGCATCTTGTTTAAAAGGTGCTATGCGGCTAGTAAAATAAATGTCAGCAATCCAATCTTTATAAATCTGCAACCATGCATAAAAGTGAGTGAACTCTTGTTGATTTAGTTTTGGATTTAATGGTATGCTGAAAATCTTTCTTGGTTTTGTGTTAATCATTTAGGTTCTCCAAAGTATTGTAACCAGCCGGTTAAAATATATTTTTCATTACTCAATGGAGGATTACCTCGATGGGTATGTGTAAATGCCGCTGGCCATATTACTAGTCGTCCTGCCTTGGCACTTAGTCTGCGTTTTTGATAGAGGAATTCTGTTTCGCCTCCGTGTTCTACATCATTTAGATACAGGGAAAATACTGTTACTCGGGTACTGACATCAAATCCGGCGTTTTCGCAATGCCAATCATGATAGCCGCCACCTGGTTCTGTTTTCTGTAAACGAGCACTTATAACACCATGTTTTTCAATGTCGTGTAATATGCTAAATTCTTCTGCATAATCACCATAGGCTTTCCAAAATTTATCAAAGAAAGTTTTCATTATGGGATTAGCTTTCATTACAGGCAAACTGTCAAATTGCATGACAAAGCCAGTTTCGTCGTCTTTGTGATGAGCTCTGCCATCTTTCATAGACTGTCTGTCATAGACCAAGTCTAATTCTTTCATATGATTAAAATAATCAATAAATGTTTGGCATTCTTTGGCTGTTAAAAAATTATCAAACACTCCTATAAAATCTGTAAACATGCATTATCCCTAGTATTATATAGGTATATTTACTGAAATTATTTGGAAGTGAAATTAAATGTGATAGCTATGCGTAATGGGCTAACAGTAGGATACGAGCTTGCGTGATAGTGCTGTCCAGGGAATAATACAATTTTCCCTTTGGCAGGTTTAACTTTTTTCTTAACTGTTAGTTGACTAAATTTGGCTTGATCAGGCAGTAGTGTAGGCCAAGTTTCTTCGTAAATTGTTAAGTCCCCGTCACAGTCATTTACATAATACACAGCAGTCCAATGGGGGAAATATGCATCAACGTGTGCGGCATGCGGACTAGGATCAGCATTACATGTAAAAAGCCCGACTCTGATACGCTCTACAACATCAATCACTAGTTTACCACCTAGTGCTTTTTCTAATCCCATTAGTACCGGTTCTACTTTTGAAAGATCTTCAGAACGTTGATTATTGTTGAATACTATATTATGATAAAAACCAACTGCTCCAACATTTTCTATTTTGCCGTCAGCACCATATACTGAATCTAGAGTAAGGGCCCAAGGAAAACTTGGATGCATCAATCGTTTTTCAAGTCGATCAACATAGTCGACTGGCAGAAAATTATCTAACTCAATGATATCGTCTATCATTATTCAGATAAATTTACAGTTGCCGCGCCCCATTGTTGATCTTCTGCCACCACACTGCTAGTTGCAATTCCAAAACGATTATGTAAAATTGCTCGTGTTTGAATTACTTCGGTGCAGGCATCTATCTCGCTAGCAATAGATGCTTTGAGTGCGGCATTACGATCTTGATCTTCTTGACTTAAATTTTTGTAGTAGACAGTTAGTGCTAGATGCATCACCGCTTTCCAAAATTCTACCACTTCTGCAAGATCCGCATCGCTTAACTTGTATGTAAGTTGCGGTTTTACAGCATGCTCTTCCATAGAATGGATGATCAATTCTTCGTGTACTTCTGATCCCACTGCAATTTTAATCTTGTGCTCATGTGTAACTTTAGCAAATTTGGCCGCACGAGCTATGTTCTCAGGAACTTGAATATAGTTTATTTGGCTTAGATCAACACTAGATTCATTTTCTGGTGCGATATAAGCGCAGGTGTATGGGCCAAAACTGTACTGATCAAGAATTTCAATTTTTTGATCTAGTGCTGGGTGATTAAATGGTAGTGCTTCAAGGACGATAAACATCGTTAAGTTCCTCATCGGTAGGTTGATCAACAGCGTTCGGATCAGTAGTATGACGCTCTTCTACAGGAACGAGATTGTTGACATTAAATTCTATTTTATTAAGATCTTCCGGAGTATGGCCTTGCATAATACCAGCATAGTCTTTATCGGTTTGCATCAAGTGGCCGTGGGCTTGATTACGTAAACTACTACTCATAGCTTCTACTCTGAGTGCAATTTCATGCGTAAGTGCCAATGCTTCTTGTTGTTGTTGGCCGTCAAGTTGTGTAATAGCATCCATGTTACCGGCACTAACTTTACCGTAACCAACTACATCCATTGCGGCTTGTTTAGCTAGACGAACAGTCCAATAGTGTTTTTCCCATTCGTTTTCTTCATCTAGGTTACCAAACACTTCTAACCAGCTACGACCGTCTGGAGTTTTACCGTGAGGGCCAGCTAGATAATCTTTTAACAAATCACAATATTGTTCGCGCTCGATAAAATGCTGTGCCTTACGACGTTTATCACAAACATATTGATATTGTTGTTCTAATAGTTTTAATTGAATTTCTGCTTTTTTAATTGGATCTTCTTCACGATCAATCTTAGCTTGAAGCATCGGTAATTCAATTTCGTATTTGGCCATCATGGTAACATAGCGTTCGCATGATTCTTCAATACTCTTAAGTTCTAATAACCATTGGCGTACTGTAGCATAAGGAGTTAGTTGGCCTGACGGAACAAAACGTTCCATTTTAAATTTAGGATTTAAGAACGTAGCGTTAAGAGCCATTTCAACTAATCTTTGTTTGTCTTCTTCTAATTTATCTGCGTGTGTAGTTGGCGTCAGCTTGTCAGCTGTGACCATGTCTGCGTATTTTTCATGCAAATTTTCAGAAAAGTTTTGAATCTCGTTAGTCATTAGTATCCTCGATCAATTAATATTGAATATTTAATTAATCTCTCCAACCGCAATGACCAGAACTGGCGCCGCCGTGTCCTTTTGGTTCAAGTGTTCCGCCGTTTTGACTTCCGCTATCTGAGTTATAATAGTATGTAAACGAACGATTATTCTGGCCGCTAGGATCGTGTTCGCCTAGTAGGAAACCAAAGTCTTGGCCCATACCATAGTTGTCTTCACCAAAGCCCCAACCACCTGGGCGACCAAAGTTACTAGCTTGACTTTCACTTTCAATGTTGGTCTTACGATATGTATAGCCACCTGAATAGCTTCCTTCGCCGCCACCGTAGCCATAACCCCATTTGGCCATTAGACCTTTTTGTTGTCCGTGTGCGCCAGCTGAATAACCTAGGTTAGCAACAGCATCTGTTGGGAAATAGACACGCTGAGTTTGTCCTGAGTTACCCCACCACATGCCACGATACTGTCCGCTGATGCCTGCGGCATGATCGTTCCAACCATTGCCTAAGTTAGCTTGTGTTTCGTTTGAGAAATAGAATTTATTGATCGTACCAGTACCTTCGCCTGTTACATAACAAGCATAACGCTGGTTAAAGATTGTACCATTGTTGCCACCACCGCCTGCGTTGTTACCTGAGACGTTTTTAGTTTCTGTACGCAAGCTGAATCCTGTTGGACCGCCATTCCAGATATAAGTCTTGTTATAGCTAGTGCCACCTGACTTGTAGTGATAGTTATCAACGTTACCGTCACCTAGGTTAACAGTAGTCTGTGTTGAATTTGTTGTACGATTTACGTTTGACCATAGGCTTGAACTTTGATAACCGCCAAGCATATAAACAGTTGTTAAAATCTGTTGATACAACCATGGAACTGATAGTGTTACAGTGTAGGTACGATCTGTAAAACTGTTGAATCCTGAGTTATCAGTGGCACGTACAGTAAATGTATATACTTGAGCATCAGTATTAAGACCGCTTGGTGTATAAGATCCACTCACTGTACCGGTACTACTGTTTAATGAAAAACCTGGAGGCAAAGCTCCCGAACTAATGGTGTAAGTAATATTGCCGTTAAAAAACGGATCAAATGTAGCGCGAGTGCCGCTGACTGAGTTTGATGCAGTGTTGCTGGTAACTGTTGTAGTTCCAAGAGAACCTGCTGCCGAGCTACCAGATGTATCTTGTGGGCCAACGCCTGGGTGATAACTTCCAAACCCTTTGACTTCGTTGCTTCCGCCTATGCTTCCTAAAAATGGCATGTAATTCTCCTAGTTTATTAACCAAATGATCCGTATTGACCTAACACGTTTGCAAATGAACCAGCTGGGTTCAATAAAATAAGTGTAGCAACGTCGACTTTGTTTGCACGTGGTGTTGGCGCTACGCCGCCTGGCCAAGTAATTGAATATCCACTACCGTTAATCTGTATGCTTGTTGGATAATAAGCAGTACCGCCTTGTATTAAAAATAATGTAATAGTAGTTGAACGAGCACCAGTTGTTGGTACGTTGGTAAAGTTTGGTACAAAGTTTCCGCTTAGACTGGTTAGATAAAATACGTCACCTGAAGCATAGTTTAATGTAGGTGATGTACCTGGACTAGCACTTGATACTAATACCTCTTGAATCTGCTGGAACGTGCTTAAGCCAGTGTTGGTAAAGCTGGTAAATGATCCGCTCACGTTACTGATGCTACCTGCTGTAGCAGGGTTAATTGTAACAGTACCTGACCCAGTTGGGCTCAATGTTACACTTGCGTTAGATGGATTCAGTGTTACTGTTGAACTTGCTGTGAGTGTACTAGCAGGTACGTTAACACCTCCACCACTAGTTACAATATAGTAAGTGCCGTCTGAAATTACAGTTGCCATAGACCCAGTTGCTGGTAAAACAAAAGTACTAGCCGCTGTACCTACTATTGCACCAACAAAGTTTCCACTCGGAGTTGATAATGTTACAGCACCGCCTGTGGTATTGTAAAATGTCATTGCAATACCATAGAATGCCGACGGGCTTGGTAGTGTTACTTGATACGGTGCAGTTCCTGCACATTCATAGAATGTACCTTGAAGAGGAGTTGACAGCACAGTAGCACTGCTAATTGTTAGGTTAACTCCATTATTTGCGCCTGTTGGGACTAGAGCTCCTGAGGTGTTATATCTTGCCATATGCTGTCTCTCTTATATTATGATGATAATGTCTCAATTCCCCAAACGTTGAAGTTAACGTTGGCAGAAGTTGCATAGCATGACAAATAGTAACCTGCTTGTATCGCCACACCTGTACGTTCAAGTACACCGTTGGGTACTATTACAGCGCCAAACTCAATATATTCATTTGAGTTTGGTGCTGTTGGGCTTACGTTTGTTACTGCTAAACGAATAGTAACTGGGGTTGAATTGGTATTAGTAATACTGATATTATAGATACCGTAGTAACCAGAGTTAACATAGTATAACTGTGTAAGTGTGCTAGCATTTGGGCTAACTGTTGCGACTCTTCCTGTTGGCATTTTATTTCTCCGTTATTTTTGTAAGAAGTATCCTAGAGCTAAAGGAGCTCCGTCGATACCTGCTCTGAAATCCATTTTGGTGCTGACTACAATAGTTGTAAAGTTAGTTGTAGTTATCACGTTACCGCTAATTGAAATCACACCCGATGTCAATGTATTTACGTTCAAAGTACTTGCTCCGCCACCTATCTGGGCTGTAATATAGCTCTTGATAGCTTTTTGGGTCGGTACAATGTTATCGCTGTTGGCTGTAAAGTAAGGATCTGTACTAAATTGTGTAATTGTAGCTGATCCAACTCCTAGGCTAACTGCTCCCAGTGTCAAGCTGTTCAAACCTGCCAAGTTAAATGCGGTAGCATTCAAGCTAGCAGTACCAGTTGCTTGTTGTACACTGAAATATCCACCAACGTTAAAGTTACCGTCTTGGTCAGTACTTGTAAAGAATGTACGTCCACCACCGTTACTGTTAGTTTGGTTAGCTGCCACCGCACTGGTAGTTATAACATATGGATAGTTAGTTGTAGCTTGATTACCAGTACCAATGTACAAGAAATCATGCCCTGTTAAACGCACTTGACTATACTTCAATCTTGTAGTAATTGTAGTACTGTGTGCTGGTGCATTTAGTGTAGTCAAACTTGGGTTAATTTGGAACTGCGCTGTGTATGAACCCGGGCTTCCTAATTGGTTAGTAATGGCAACTAACTTGTACCAAGTGTTAGGATTAGATCCAGTGTAGCTTAATGTTGCTGTACCATCTGTTGTTGTACCGCTAGTAAAGCTAGGCGGAGTTGATCCAGTTGTTCCTGCTACAGTAACAGTATACACGTTGTAGTTGTAGACTGTACTAGTTACACCGCCAATAGTTTGTGAACCTGTCGATGTAGCAATCAATGTTTGACCAACTGCTACCGGTGTGCTGGCTGTCCAAGTATTACCTGAATATATTGTTCCAAACTGTATGTTAGCACCTGGACTTGGTATGCTAAAGAAGTTTGCAACGTTGATAAATGTACTTGGTTGATATAGATCTTCGTATCCATCGCCAACAATACTTGTAGATGCAGTTGCATACAATGTACCACGGTTAGTGAAACTTGGATTGGCCATTGCACCGTCACCCATACGACTTGTTAGAGACGCTGTCTTAGTTCTGTTAGGATCAATTTGATAAGCAATTGGTCCTGCTCTATAGGTCATCCCGCTTATGGTTGCGGTGCTCAATGCCACTGCTGTTGCACTATACTGAGTCGCAGATATCTGGAATGATGATCCTGTAATGCTACCAAATACAACATAGTATGTTGTCAATACTGTGATGCCGCCTGCACTTGTTCCATAGAATGTTACAGGTTGATTGTTTTGTAAGTTCTCAGTGTTGTCAACAGTAATCACGTTAGTCGAAGTTGTAGTTGACGTTACGACACCTTTTGGATATCCCGAACCAGGTTCAATCATACGTGTTTCTGTTAGCACTCCACCGGCAGCTTTTAGTCGACCTAGTGCAGTAGCACCAGTGTGCATACTTGCACCAATAGTACCTGATGTGTTACTGATTGCTACCCATAATGGACTTGCACCAGCGGCTGTTACGTTTGGAGTACTACCAAACGCTGTAGTCTGCCAGTTGCTGACGCTTGGCATAGCCTGTAGTGACCAGTTAATGCCATCTTGACTTGTTGCGCATGCCTGTCCGCCGTTAACGCTAGTCCATGCACCTGCACCTTGGATCAATGTTAAGTTAGCACCGCCTTGTGATGCGCTGATAGTAATTTGGTTGCTAGTCGGCAATACTTGTGTTACATAGTAAGTTGTACCTGATGCCAATAATCCAAATGTAGCTCCTGCTACCACGTTGACTGCTTGGCTAGTAGTATTAGACAATGTTACATCTGATGTAGCACCATAACTTGTACCAACTGCCAACTGTGTTGAACTTACAACCTTAGTGATATAGTAGATGCTGTTTACAGTAACAGTTAGGCCGCTTGGGCTACCTGTTGTAGTTGATATAGCACCGCCACCTGGAGTTGTTGACAGGGTAAATGTTGTTGAACCGTTAGTAACTGTAATCCAGTATGTACCTGTACCGTTGGCTGTACCATTGATAGTACCTGTACCACCGTTGGTTCCACTGATTGCCACTTGTTGTCCAACAAACAATGAAGCCGCTGTACAACTAAATGTACCGCTAATGCCAGTAATAGATAAGCCACTTAATGACTGTGTGCTTGCAATTAAACCGCCCACTGAACTGGCCGCCGTCAATGACTCGCCTGCAACCATACCTGTTGTACTGTTAACTGTGATCAAGTTGTTAGTACCAGTAATAGTTGCCGCTGTCTGTGTTTGAGATGAACTTAATGCATAGCTTGTTCCAACTAGCGTGCCTGGGCTAATAGAATACTGTGAATTATTAACAGTATAACTTTGTCCAGTATAGCTAATCGGGCTTCCAGCAGTACCATTAGACTGACTTACGCTGACTATAAACTGGATACCTAAAATACTTTGTGGAGTTGAAATATTTTGTGATTGGTTGATAGTCCATGTAGAACCGCTACCACTACCACTAATATTAGAAACAATATATGTACCTGTTAAAACGTTAGATCCTTGCAATGCCATACCAACTGCAATAGCTTGACCAGACTGTGTACCAACTGTTAATGTTGTTCCGCTTATGGTACTGTTGCTCATAGTTGCTGTACTTGTACTTGTAATATAGGTGTTAGATGCAATACCCGTGCCTGTTAACAATTGACCAACTGTTGGGAAAGTTGATGACAAGTATGTTAAGAAGTTACCAGTACCACCACTAGTACCATTACTGATAAATCCAGTGAATGAAGTAGTGTTGCTGAGTGTTACCCAAGTTGCTGTAGTCTCAGACGCTGTACCTCCAGTACCTGTTGAGTTAGTTGCACTTTGTACAACACAGAATGATGCTGTGCTGTTGTTTAACTGTACTTGTGGTTGACCATAAGAACCCGATGCGCCAATTGTACCTGCCGCAGTTGTAATTGCGGAGCCGCCAAATGTTGCACTTAATGTGAATGTAGTAGTTCCGTTAGTAGCAATAACCCAATAGACTTGAGGTTGTCCTGTATAGGTGTAACCTTGGATACTACCGGCTGCTGGATAAGTTGGCAAAGGTTGATTGAATACAACCTGAGAACCGGTGTAAAAATAACTAAACTGTCCAGTAATAGTTGACGGTATGCTAAATGTACCACCGGTACCAGTTATTGTAATATTAGCACCTGGAGCAACTAGATATACCGGAGCAACTACGCTGTAGTTGGTGTTGAATCCACCTACACTGTTACCGCTGATAGTAATTGATGTATTACCAATAAACGGTATTGTTGTTTGAGTAGAGAAGTTTACCTGTGCAAATCCGCTAGCATTACCAACAATATTAGTAATTGTTAATGACTGTGTTTGCTGGACGCCGTATGTTGTTGCACTAGCGTTAGATAGCGCCATGTACAATGACGGAGCAGTTCCTGAGAATACAGTTAAGATCGTACCATTTATCAGTCCAACAAATGAGTTACTGTTTGTAGCAGTGATGTATGTACCAGCTGTAATAGTACCACTACTGGTCAATGTCATTCCGTTGGCAAATGTACCACTTGCTGTTGTTGGCACTGTTAGTGTACCAGCTGTTATAAATGCTGTCGCAGTACTTGCGGCTGTTGTAGTTGTTGTAGCTGTTAGTGTTTGTGTTTGTGTCACTGATGTAAATGTTACAGGAGCTCCATTGTACAATCCATTAACTGATGCTAGTGTCAAATAGTTACTTGTAATATTAGACGCTGTAATTGTTGTACCAGTTAGCGTACCAACTGTGGTTACAACCGCAGTACCACCTAACACTGTTGATAGTGTAAATGATGAGTAGCCGTTAGTTGCTGTAATGTAATAAGTTGTTGCTGTACCTGGATAACCGGTAATAGCTCCTGTTCCACTAATTGCTCCGCTGATTGTAACTTGTTGTCCTACATACAACTGAGCGAATTGGCAACCAAACTGACCTGCTATACCAACAATTTGTACGCCGGCTAACGTTTGGCTAGCTGAGCTTTGAGCCGCTGATAATGTAGAACTTGTTGGAGGAGTTACAGCAAGGAATAGTCCTTGGCCATAACGAACTTGTTTCCACTGTCCACTGTATGGTAAACCAAAATTAGAAGCGTACCAAGTTGCACCATAATTATAGCTGTAAGCTGTTGCATTACCGCCGCTTGCGACTGCAACAAAACGTCCGTTACCGTATGTGACACTGGTCCATGTTGTTGAACTTGGTAAATTACCACCAGCTGTCCAGCTAGCACCGTTACTGCTTGATACCGCAGTTACGTTACTGCCGGTACTGACAGCAACAAAGTATCCTGCACCGTAGGCTACGCTTGAGTATGTTACTGATCCAGTGATTGTTCTGCTAGTCCATGCAAGTCCATCTGAACTACTTGCCACTACTGGACTTGTACCAGTACCGCCGACTGCCACATAGGCACCATTACCGTAGGCAACCGATAAGAAGTTATTGCTAGGTAGTGCGCTAGAAGTCGCTGTCCAACTGTTGCCTAAGTTGTTAGGTGTTTGATAGGCCACTGTAGTAGAGTTGCTAGCTATTGCTAGGAACTTGGCTGCCACTGTAGCATTGTCTGATATTGTTACTGTTGGAGTTGATGTGTAACCACTACCATATGTGCTCAATGTAATTTGTGTTACACCATTTGTAGCAACTACTGTACTGATTGAGTTGGTATTTAATGTTGCTGTTGCAGTTGCCTGCACACTGGCGCCACCTCCAGTAATAGTAACTGTTACGTTGGCAGCTGAATAGTAGTTGAAACCATTAGTATTAACAACAATACTAGTCAATCTATCAGTAGCCGCGGTAACTGTTGGAGCAGAACTGTATCCGCTACCATTTACAGTAACAGTTACTGATTGGATCACTCCGTTAAGAACCGTACAAGTAGCTGCCGCATTAGCACCTCCACCACCGCTAAACACAATAGTTGGAGCTGTTGAGTAATTGATGCCGCCAGTGTTAACTGTTACTGAAACGACCTGTCCGGCTGTAACACCAGAACCTAATACTGCTGTAAATGTTGCGCCAGAACCACCTAGGCCTCCAACAACCGCTGTAGCTGTAGCACCTTGGCCTCCACCATATACCAAATCAACCCATGTGTTTGAATTTGGTAATGCGCCAGCACTTTGCCATGTTTTACCGTTAGTGCTATAGGCTGTTGTGGTTGCGCCTTGTGCAATCGCTACATAATTACCTGCACCGTAAGTACTTGCTATCCAAGTTGCTGGTGTTGAGCCAACAGTTCTTGAAGTAGCAGTAAAGCTAGGTCCTGTATATTGAACACGTGGTTCAACAATATAGTAGGTTGTTAAGTCTGTAGTGTTAGTAATTGGAGTACCTGGTACTACATGATCCCAACCTGCGGCAAACATAGCTGTACCTGCATAAGCAGTATAGTTTAGTCCTGTTGCGATAGCAGTAATCTGCACTGCTGTACCGTTCAGTGTTGGAGAAATACTAAATTGTGTACCTGACAAGTTGGCAGCCAATACATAATAAGTTTGACCTGCATTGATACCGTTGAAAGAACTGTTAAACACTACAGCCTGACCAGCTGCCAATGCGTTTGTTGCTGAAATCAAATTGTTAACAGTTGTTACTGCGGTGATTGTCAATGAAATTGCATTAGTATTGCTTAATGCTGTAATACCACCTGAACTAGCTGTGTATACGCTAAACTGTGTACTATTCAACCCAGTTGTAGTTGCCTGTACATAGTAAGTAGTATTAGCTGTTAGGCCGCCTACTGCTGTAGCAAACATCACTGGCATACCAACATATAATGTACTTGTTGATGTTGTTGTCAATGCATTAGTTGTAGCACTAGCACTTAAAATTACTAATGGTGCAAAGCTGTCTTTAACTACGTTGGCAACTTTACTTACGTTGTAGTTTAAAATATTTGCATATTGACCTACACCTAGACCAGCTGTAAGTTGAATACGCATACCGTTATAAGCAAGGCTTTGTCCAGTATCAGTTGCGGCGATTAGATAGTTACCAACTGCTCCGCCTGCATACGCGGCATTTCCTTGACCAGCATTGGCCACTGTAACATAGGTTGTTCCACCTACACTGCTTGTTGAACCATCACCGTTGTCGGTTAAACGACCTTCAAACTGAGCGGCATCACGGAATTCATCTGGAATCGCGGCAGCATTATTACCTGAACCGGTGATTGAAATCACTCCGTTAGTGTATGCACTACCTGCATTTTCAAATTCTAAACGTAAAATTTGAGCAGTACCGTCTGTTACTGTATTTGTAACCTGTGCTGGGAAATATCTATTATTGATTGTACCGACAAATGGAGTTTCGTATGTGTCAGTACCTTCAGCAACAACACCATATGTACCATATGAACTGTTACCGTTAGTAGCACGTATACGTCCACCTAGTTCTGCCAAGTATCCTGCATAGTTGTAGTAACAGAATACAGATACAAGTTCTGACAATGCACCTGAACCAGTTACCCAGAAACCAATACCGTCACTTAACACTTGTGTAAAGTCATTGGAAACGATTGACTTGTTACCACCTGCGTGTAGTGCGCCGTCTACTTTAGCACCAACGCAACCAAAACCAAATGTTGTTACGTTTTGTACATAGGTAGATTTGTTAGTTACCCAAACACGAGTATCTTGTGGGCCGTAGCCTGGGTCAAGTGAAACATACGCACCAGCTGTTGGACGTTTTGTACCAAACTGGTTAGCTGTACTTAGTGCGCCTGTTAGGCCACTTGTAGTCATGTTTCTTACACCGCAACCGTTACGTACTAAGAACATGTTGCTTAGTAATGAACCGTTGACAGCATTTAAGTATTGTTGAGCGGCAAATGTAGTTTTGTAGTTACCTGGATAGTTCAAGTCATAAATGATAGCATTGATGAAACTTGTTGTATCACGTACACACTTGGCTAATACATAATAATAGTTTACAGTCAAACTACCTAATGTTGCGTTAGTTAGTGCTACTGTACTTTGTGTACCGTAACCTGCTTGAACAGCACTAATAGTAAATGATGTTGTGCTCGGAGTAGTATAAACATAGTACTCAGTACCGGCAACAATACCACTAGCACCAACTGTTCCAGTGAATACAATTGGATCACCAACTACAAAGTTATGTGCGCTACTTGTGTTAATTACGTTAGTTCCAGATACACTTGAAACTGTACCGCCATAGCTTGCGCTAGTATATGCGGCAGCTTCGTAGGCAATGAACGGAATATTTGCACGTAATATTTCAGCACCTTGCATTGTTGCTTGAGTGTTGTTATATGTGTTTGTACCGTTAACTTGTGGAGTAACACCTGCTGTTACTGTTGCAGTTGTACTAACTGTGTTAGTAATAGTGTATGCTGTACCGCTTGCATAACTGTTTGTTATTGTTAAACTTGTACCACTTGGAATAGTGTTTACATAGTAAACGCTGTTAGGCCATAGTCCGCCAGCGTTATTTACAACCACATTCATTGTTACTGAGGTAGTTCCTAATGTAATTGCGGCTCCACCAAATGTTGAAGCAATAGTAATTACACTTGCGCTTGCTGACTGAACATAATAAATTTGGTAAGGAACAATATATGTTCCGCCGACTGTAAATGCTCCGTTAGCTGTTGTGCCATAGAAGTAAACTTGTTGTCCAACTGCAATACCTAAACTGGCTACAGTTGCACTTAAAGTAATTGTTCCGCCACTATTGCTAGTTGCTGTAGAAGTTGTTGTAATGTTTGCAGGTAAGCTAGCAAAAGTAATTGGCATACCAACATACATATTTGAAGTGCTACCAACTGTTAGTACGTTTGTACTTGTAGTTGCGGCAGTCAATGTTGTCGTTAATGGGCCAGTAATATATGCTACTGCATCGTTAATCAACTCACTAGCTTGAGCAACACTACCGCTAGCGGCAATCATCTTGCTCTTATAACCAATAAATCCAATCGATGCAATCTCAGGAGCCAATTGGCTATTGATAACTGTTTGTGCTGATGTTATTGCTCTCCAATAGCTCATACCTGCTTTTAAGCTGGCAAAGTTTGAACCTAATGCTAGGTCATAAGCAAGAGCTTGTACAATGTAACCAGTGTCACGTGAACATGTTGCAGAATTAAAGTTCAATGTTTGATAGAACTTCTGTACAAAACTAACTGTGTCAGCTTGTATTTCACTTGTCTTAGCTACTAGTGCGGCATAGGCAGTTTGCAATCCACTGCTTGCGAGTGCTACGCTAGCTGTTGGAGCAATAGTGCTTGATGTTGTAAGTGTTGTACTTGTAACTGAGTTACTTGTACTGATTGTATAGGTTCCTGCTAAATTTGGTGTGTAGAAGTTGTATGTTCCACTACCATTTGATGTAAAGTTTTGTGGGAATCCATAAGCATTTACTAGGGTAATTGTTGTACCTGTTGTGTATGTTGAGATAACATAAGTGCTTGCTGGAATACCTGTACCAGTAACTAGCTGTCCTGCAACAATACCTGTAGCACTGCTGACTACAAACGTGTTAGTACCGCTAGTTCCGCCACTAGCTAGTGTTGGACTTGCAACTGCTGTACCACCTGCTGTCTGTGCTACAATATATGTGCTACCGGCGATAGTTCCAGTTCCAGTTGAAGCTACAGTTAGTAATTGACCTAACTGAATAGTTCCACTTGCCACTGAAGTTACACTTAAACTTGTTGTAGTGATACTACCTGTAAATGTTGCTGTGCTGGCATTAGCTTGCGCATTTTGAATCCAGTAAATAACATCACCAATACGCGATGCCGCAAACACCGCAGCCGCTGTACTACCAGCACTACCAGTTGTAGTTACTGTCAATGTATTACCAGACTGTGGAGTTACAGTATTTTTCAATACTAAATTGTATACTTCATTTTGTAAGAATTGGTAGGATGCAATAGTTGCGGCCTTTTCACTGGCAGCTTCTGTTAGTACGCTATATGAATAATATGCACTACCGGCGATAACGCTTTGTGTATTGCCGCCATAGGTCATGTCATACTGTAATGCATCTAAAATATATCCAACGTCGCGTTGGCAAGTTGCCACGTTGATTGCTGAATATACACTTGGATAGTTGTTGTTGATGTAGTTTGAAACATCGTTCTTAATAAATGCGTAGTTCTGAGTTACTTGTCCCTTACCATCACCAAACCCTACTAGATATGCTGAATTATATCCTGTTGGAGTTGTAAAGCTAAATGCCGGAACTTGGCTTAGACCGTTAGTTAAAATATTTTGAATTAATGCAGTATTATTAATAACACTTGAAATAGCCGCAGTGCTTCCTGTGTCACCTGTGATTGCAGTAGTACCGTATAGACCAGTTACTTGACTAGATACAACCCCTGCAACAGTTTGATTACCTGTTGTTCCATTTGCGTAACTTACACTTGAGGTTGTTACACTAGTTACTAGATAGCTACCGTTGTAACCGGTTGGAGTTACTCCACTAACTGTGATTAATTGTCCTACAGTAAATGGAGCAGTTGTTTGACTAGCAAAAGTTAATGTTGCAGTTGTACCGTTACCGCTGGCTGCCACAGTTGCAAAAACTTGACCGTTACCGCTGGTAGCAGTTTGAACAGTGTTGCTGATAATGTTACTTAAAATAGCTTTGGTACGATTCAACGCATTAATTGACTTAGGTTTGTCGTTAGCTAGATTAGCAATAGCTGGTTGTGGTTGAACAACTGTTGAACGTAATTCATCGCCAACAAGAGCTGTGTATGCTGGAACAATGATCGGTAATACTTCATTGTATGTACCAGTCTTGATGCTCAATGTTGTGTATGGATAGACCGCTGGTTGGATCACAGTTGTGCTTGCCGCTTGAATCGCACCTGTCACGATAGCTAAATTTGTTTGTGCTGTCAGTGTTGATCCAGATTCAGCAGTTAGTGTTGTATCGATAATTTGTTTAGCTTGACTATTTGATGCAATACCAACCGATGTTTGATAGATTGTACTAGGTGCAGTGTTGGATAGCACGTTAGGAATCAATGTATTTTTCAAATAGTTAAAACTTGCAAGACTTTGTGTTGCTTGATAACCAAATGCTGTTGTAATAAATGCGCCTGCACTTGTAAAATAACTTTGTGCGGCCTGTGTTGATTTTAGAGTACCACCGTGTGTAGTATCAAAAATTGTTGCATCAATCAACAACCCAGCATCACGTTCACACTTAGATGTGTTATAGGCTAATGAAGCAACGTTAGCTGTGCTTGTTGTTGATAATGTTACTGGAGTTGAACTACCGTATGTTGCGGCAACTTGAAAAGTTGTAGCAGTAATTGATGATCCAATAACATAATATGTTTGACCTGCTGTTAGGCCGCCAGCACTTACACTAAATGTAATCGGCATGTTGGCGCTCATGTTAGCAGTAGTTGTTTGATAAGTTGTACCGCTACCTGGTGTACCTACTGTGATAACGTTAGTTGAGACAGTTGTAGCTGTAACGTTAAATGAATAGTTAAACACAGTCCATGCGCTAACTTCTTTCATCATGAACTGTTTGTTCTTGGTCAACAATGCTGATGCACTTTGATTCAAGTAACCTTGATCAATTAATTGGCAAGCATAACGAATTGTTTTAAATGGATTTTCTGGAGTAATACCAAAGTCTGTACGGTCTGTTCCTGTTGGAGCAACATACAACACTTGGTTAACTGCACCGAAGTAACCCCAGCTCGGTACACCACCTTTAGCACGTAGAACAGTACCGTCGCCGCCAATTGGTAAACGAGTTGGTCCGCCAGTACCATAATAGAATGTATCACCAGTAGTTGTTAGCTGAGCACTTTCTGATCCTGCTGTCAACAAATTCCAATATGTTCCAACTGTATCGGCAGCTGGTGTGTTTCCTGCACCTGCTGTGTGTGCCAATACACAAATGTAACTGTTTACGCCATAAAGAACAACATCACCGATTACATAACTTGTACCGGTGGTCCATGTTACAGCAATACCAGTGTATGTTATGCCAGTGATAGCACCAGCACTTGCTGTTACTGTGACTGTAATATCGTTAGCTGGTGTTAGGCCGCCAACACTAGTACCTAAAATCTTTAGTGTGTTGTTAGTTACATAACCGCTACCTGTAGCATTAACTGTTACAGAGTAAACTGAATTACTACGTGTTACATTAAATGTTGCTCCTGTACCACTTCCGCTGATGTTAGTACCAGTCACCGCAGTGTAAGAACCTGACTGATTGTTCCACTTAACACCGCTGTTTAATTGATTCCAATAAGAAGTATTTGGAGGAATTTGATTAGTATTGTCAGCGGTACATAGATAAGTATATCCGCCTAGACTGACCACGTTACCTGTTTTATATGCAGTTGCAGAACTCCATGCTCCTGAGAAGTTAAAGCCAACTGTAAATGGCTGCCAATAGGTTGTAGCTGTGCTTGGTGTTTGATTAGTATTTCCTGCTGTTAAGATGGCAATATATGTATAGCCACCATAGGTAACTGTATCGCCAATTACATAGGCAGTTAGGCTGTTCCATGAATTAACATATTCAAATCCGCCAACAAACAATGTAAATTTAGTTGTGTCAAAAGAAGAACCACTAGTATGATAAGTTGTACATTGATATAGATCGGCGCCGTATTTGACAATATCATTTAATTTGTAACGTGTGCTTGATGCCCATGTTCCAACATAATTTAAACCAGCATTGAATGTATCCCACTTGCTTTGATCATTTTCTAAACCTAGAGCAGTTGTGCTAGCAGATACGTGACCAGTGTTACATACATAAGTATAACCACCATAGCTGATAAGGTCGTCAACTTTATATCGAGTATTAGAAGTCCAGCCTCCTGAGATCCAGTTAAATGCATTGGCAAATAAATCCCATTTGCTTTGATCGTTTTCTAAACCTAATTGACTTGTACCTGCAACTGTGCCTAATACAGAAACTGAGTATGTACCAGTTAAAGCAAAAGTAACTTGTGTAGTCGAGCATGAAACAACTGTGAAACTTGTGTTGACATTATTAACAGTACCGCTAGTTTGAGCAGGACTAAACCCTGCTAGTGTAATTGTTGCACCAACTAGGAATGGTTGGACTACTTGCGTAGCATAAGTTAGGGTGGCAGTACCCGCACTTACCGTAAATCCTGTAGCAGTTAATGTTGCTGTTGATGCCGCACTGGTATGCGATGTATTACAAACGTAGACTAGTCCACCGTACTTTACCTGTGTACCTCTTTGATAGTAAGTACCATTAGCCCAGTTTCCACCCCATACAAGACCGTCTGACATAAGTTGCCAGTATCCGCTTGTTAAATCAGTTTGGAATAGTGCTGACGATGTGTTTGCTGTTACGCAAATATAGCTTTTTCCGCCACTTTGTACAACATCATCTACTTGGTATGCAGTAGATGCGGCCCATGCGCCTTGCCATACAAATTTTAGTCTACCTAGTTTATATTCTGCCATTTTTTATCCTCTGATAATATTTATCTTTATAGCTGACCTTGGGTCTGTGCTAGATACCAACTGTGTCCTAACATATAATCTAATGCTAGTGGAGCTCCCACCACTGCGGCATTTGCTCCGGAGAAGTTTATTTTTACTCTCATAACCGCACTAAATCCAACAGTTCCTTGTGGAATCTGACTTGAAATAATGTTTGGACCACCAATCGATAGTGTACCAACTAATAGCTGTGATGTATATGTATTACTACCGCCTTGACTTAGTCGACTTGCTACGTAAGTTTTAATAGCTCTTTGTGTTGGAATTATACCATCACTGTTTGCGGCAAATGTTCCGTCAGTACTAAATTGTTGAATAGTTACTGAACTACCACCGACTGCAATACCACCTAAACTCAATGTGTTCAATCCGCCTAGGCCAAACTGGCTAACGCTTAATGTAACGATTCCGGTTGACTGTTGGACTCCAAACAATGCACCAACTTTAAAGTTACCGTCTTGGTCACTGCTGGTAAAGAACACACGACCGTAATTATTTTCAACAGTTTGATTATTAGTAATTGCCGCATATCCGCTTGCAGGGAAACCTGGATAATTAGAATTTTGGAAATTACCATAACCAATATTTAAAAAGTCATGGTTGGTTAAACGAACCTGACTGTACTTGTTACGAATACTAATAGCAGTTCCGTCTGCTGGACTTTGTGTGCTAGTAATGTTTGGATTAATCTGTAAGTTTGCTTCGATAGTTGGAGCTACCGTACCGAACATTGCACTTGCACTGGTAATTTTATACACTGTTGAAAGACCAGTAATGGTTAAGTTAGCACCTGGACTAGGTAAACTTGTCAAGTTGTTAACAATTAGAGTGTAACCACTTTGATAAGCATTAGCATATCCATTACCAGTAATGGTAATATAAGTTGTAGTTGGACCATATCCAACACCGGGATTAAGAATACTCGGAGCACCAAGCACTCCGTTACCTAGTCGAGGAGTCGGTGTTGACGGGCTTGTAGCATTATTATCGAATATTGATACAGTTGGAGTTGCTGTATAACCTGAACCAGGCTCCCATGCATTAAATCCTGTCATTGATCCAGATGTAACTGTAAACCTTCCCTTAGTTCTTGTACCTGCCAAAATGCCAGACGCTGTAGTTGTTTGTATTCCTGCAAGTGTTGAAAATACTCCAACTCCTGTAGACAAATTAACACCATACTGCATAGCGGTATAAGTTGAACTTGTGATAGCTTTTTGTTTCCAATTAAATCCATCTTCACTAATGTAAGCAAGTCCAGCACCGCCGTTCACTACTACAAAGGTGCCATTACCGTAAGAAATATTAGATCCAGAAACTGTTAAATTAGAACTGTACCAAGTAATGCCGTTGAAGCTATAAGCTGAAACTGCGCTAGTGCTTGAGATCGCAACAAATCGTCCGTTACCATAGGCAACGCCTGACCATGTTGTTGTAGTAGGCAAGTTGCTGGTATTCCAGTTGATGCCATCTGTGCTATAGTTTGCCACGCTAGAGCCCGATGCTACAGCTACAAATGTTCCAAGGCCGTAGGCAAGTCCTGTATAAGTTTGGCTAGATAAACCTGCTCCTGCTGTCCATGTATAGCCATAGTTAGTAGAATATGCTGAATTGGTTGATCCGGAAGATATTGCAACAAACATTCCCATACCATAGGCCACTTGGCTCCATGCTGTAGTTGCTGGCAATAGTCCTGATGGATTGGTTCTCCATCCTTGTCCTGCTGTAGCTGAGAAGTAAGCATTGTTAGATCCGCTAGCAACCGCTACCCAATAGCTGTTTCCGTAGGCAATGCTAGTCCATGAAGCACTAGCTGGTAATGTTAATGATCCCCAAGTTAATCCGTCTGTACTGATTGCTCCGACAGCACCGCCACTCGGTAAAGCTAACCATGTGTTATTACCGTAGGCAATAGATTTGTAACTGAATGTAGCGGCTAAACCTATTGATGTTCCAGCTGTTTGACTAAACGCTGGATCACTAAATGTTGGTCTTGGCTCAATGTAATATTGAGTTGAGCTTCCTAACAAGGCAATTATCGGAGTGCCTGGAACAATATGATCCCAACCTACACTACCTACGTTCATGCTACCTGAGCTGTTAGTTAATGTTACCGCAGTTAATCCGTTTGACACGCTAGTAATTGTGAATGAATTATTACCGCTGTTAATTGCTAGTACATAGTATGTTGTAGCTTGAGTTAAGTTAGAACCTCCAAACACTGATGTAGAAATCGTACCAGTCATCGAACCTGATGCTGTAGTTACTAGGCGTTTAGTACCTGTACTAGTTCCTGTAAATGATCCTGAATTGCTTGATAATGCAAAATCTGCACTGGTAGTTTTAGCAGTTAATACTCCAACACCAGTTGATAAATTGATTGCATTACCATTAGGTGATGCACTGATTGTAAATGATGTTGAGTTGTTGATAGCTAAGATATAGTAGGTAAATTCTACACTTATACCGCCAAATGTTATACCAGTGAACACGATAGGATTGTTAGCAACAAATCCTGTAGTTGACACACAAGTGATCAAATTTGATCCTGCTGTGGTCGCTGTTACAGAAGTAGTTACCAATGATGACGCTACAGTAAATTGTGTTGAATTAGTTATATGGCTGATGTAATAAGTTGTACCTGCTACAATATTACCAAAAGTTGTTCCTGAAAATACGATTGGATAGAACAGAGTTAAACTAGCAGTAGTCGATGATGTTGTTATCAAATTACTTGTTACAGTAGTTGCGGTAACTGTAATAATAGTTAGACTATTTGAAATAGTAAATGTGTTAGCATCGACAATGGTGTTTACATAATAAGTAGTTGCTGGTACAAGGCCGGCGAAAGTAATACCCGAGAATGTAATTGGTTGGTTAACAGTCATGTTAGCTGTTGAACCAGTTCCGTATAGATAGCCAGTTCCAGTAGGATAGACTAATGTAATAGCACTGGCATTAGCTGTTGTTATTAACGGCAATGCTGATCCGTATAGTCCGGTAGCTATTTGGAAATCTGTGCCATTTGCACTAATTGAAGAAACATAGTATGTATAACCTGCTACAAGACCAGCCGCCGGTAAGTTACTTCCGTTAAATGAAATAGGCATGTTCAATTGAAGTATGCTAGTGCTTGTAATAGTTAATACGTTAGTAACTCCACCTGTGACACTAGTTAATGTAGTTGTACCTTGACTAGACTGTGTAATTGTAATGTTATATTGTGTAGGCAAAAATTGAATAGCCTGGTTAACATACATTTGATTAGTATTGAAACTTCCGCCTAGGAATAACGAGTTACTAGAAATACTAGTTACTGTAATTTGATCAAAACTTTCTTGTAATACCTGTGCAATTTTTGTTGTTGGATTGTAAGAACTAATATATCCATACTGGCCAACTCCTAGACCGCTAGTGATAAACACACGTAGACCGTAGTAATTGTTGGCGTTATTAATGTCTGATGCGGCCAATGTGATGTAAGTACTAGATCCGCCTTGTGCTTGGTTACTTGCTGTTAGATAGCCGCCGCCTCCGCTGGTACTGTTAATGTATGTTTGAAACACAGAACCACTGCGAGTTTCGTCGGCAACAACAACAGCACTGTTACCAGATCCAGTAATTTCAAGATTGGCAAAACTAGTAAAAGTTTTGTTTTGTGTCTCTAAGTAGAAAGACATTGGTGTTACTGATGCGGCTTGATCGATTTGTAACTGCGCACCGTAGAAGATCGTGTAGCCTGCATTACCAAATTGTCCTCTTGGATATAATCTAATCTGTAATTGGTTATTCAATCCGCCTTGATCATACACACTCATATAAATTCTATACCAGCCAGTAGCAGGTTGTGGAACAACTCCTAATACAGTTGGTGCGTATGCTCCAGTAGCGCCTGATGTTGCTGTTAGTGTAGACCAAGTAAATGTAATGCCTGTTTTAAATGTATTAGAGCCACTGAATGTAGCATATACATCAAATGTCGGTGCATTACCTTGTTTAGCATATATGCTGAATACATAAGGTTTGCTTGAACTACTAATTGGTGTTCCTGTGCTACTGATATTTGTAATCACGTTACCGCTTAATCCTGTTACTGTGATTAAAAGATCGTTAGTGACATTAACTCCGCCTAGTTGTGATCCAAATATTTTAATTACATTACCTGAAACATAATTACTACCGCCAGAGTTTAAAACTACAGTGTAACCAACTCCGGTAGGAGTCACGTTAAATGTTGCGCCTGCACCAGAACCGCTAATGTTAGTTCCTGTTACTGCAACATAAGTTTGGCTAGCTGGCTGGATAGATAAATTTTGATATAGATAAGCGGAATCAGTTGAAGAAGTGATTCCAGTAAATGTCCATGCTTCACTATAGCCGGTTGGTGCTATTTGATTTTGTTGTAGTGTAACATAGCTGTCGTTGTACCAAGCACTGTTGGTAAACAAATTACTATATTGTAATAAGTTAGTGGTAACTGTGTAATAACCACTACCTGCATTTGAATAAGAAATCTTTTGAAGTGTGTTGTTAGCACCAAATGAACTTTGAACTTGTGCTTGTACTTGTGCAGATCTATTAAACACTACACCGCTAGCTGGCGTTTCTGTTACGTCATAACCTTCAGCGATAACGCCATATGTACCATATGATGAGTTACCGTTGGTAGCACGAATACGTCCACCTGCTTCTGCAAGATAGCCTGTGTAATTATAGTAACTAAACACACTAACTGCTTCTGTTAATGCGCCCGGACCTGTACACCAGATACCTATACCATCACTTAACACTTGAGTAAAGTCATTTGATACTATAGATTTATTTCCACCATTATGTAGTGTTCCGTCTACTTTATAACCTACACATCCAGTACCAAATGTTGTTACGTTTTGCACATAAGGACTACGACGGAAAATCCATACAGTTGTGTCGTTTGGTCCTGCTCCTGGATCTAAACTTACATAAGAACCACCGCTTGGACGTTGAGTATAGAATTGATTTTGCGCAGTCAATGTTCCTAACAAGCCGGTCAATGTCATATTACGTAGTCCAGTTCCATTGCGCATGTAGAACATGTTGCTCAATGCTAATCCACCGTAGAGAGTCATAGTTGAACCTACAGTTGCTGGCAATGTTAGTACCGATCCATTTACTGCGGTTGATACACTAAATGTTGTAGCTGTTATACTTCCTGGAACAACATAATAAGTTTGTCCAATAGTCACACTACCAATTGTCAATGGTACAGTATTGTTTGTTGCTGTGCCCTGTTGGCTGATAATCATACTGCTTGCGCCTACGTTGACGCTGACAACAGTAGTCAATTGAGGAATACCGTTTCCTGTGATAGTCTGTCCTGCTTGTAAACCTGTTGTACTAGTTAAGTTAGTAATGGTTGCACTGCCTTGAACTACGTTACCTGTTATAACAGGACCAAATGCTGTTCCTGCAAACTGAACAGGCATGTTAGATGTAAGGCCGGTAGTTGCATTTGCTGTAAACGTTGTAGTTGTACAACTTGTAATTGTTAATGAAACACTAGTTGCTGGTTGTACAACAACACCACGCAGTTCATCTCCAACCACTGCTACGTTTTCAGGAATACTAATCGGAATTATTTCCTTGTATGTTCCTGTCTTAACAAAAATAGTTGCTGTTAAACCGTTATTGGCTGTAGGAACTAATGATGTACTAGTGTTGGTTAATGCGGTTGTTAGGATACTAAACAAAGTGCCTGCTGAAGTGTATGCACTTGGTACAGGAAGTACTGTGTCTGTACTGTTATAAATGTTGATACGACCATATGCTACACTAGCTGTGCCATTTTGATAGTATAGCACACTTGGGGCACTATAAGGAACAGTAAATGTTACTGTACCTGAATTAGCACCATTACCGATCACACCGTTATTATACACATTAGCCGGAATATATCCGTTACCTGTAGTTTGAATATAGAATCCTCCAGATACTGATCCTAATGGAGAACCTGTTGCAAGAGCAAAGGTATAAGTGTTTCCTCTTACTAGGTTAATTGTTGTATTCCAACCTACAGTTTGAGAGGGGTTGTTTATATTCCACCAATTTGAAACAAGTCCTACATTAATTGTTGCGTTGTTAGCAGGAACAATGGCGCCAGTCTCTGACCATAGTATACCGCTAGTAACTTGAGCGATTGGACTAGCTACATTATTAGCTGTTTGATAGCTAACCGGCGGAGTTTGACTAGCTAATATATACTGTACCAATGACGCTAGATAATTCAACGCGGCGATAAAATATGGCATTTCACTTGCAACTGCTGAGTTGACAAATGATGAACTAGTTGCAAAATATGATAAAGTTGCGGCAACAGTTTGACTATTACCGCCTCTCGCTAAGTCATAGATAACTGCATCAAGCACCAAACGTGCATCACGTGGTGTCTTAGTTGCGTCAAATACTGAGCTTGGACTAAATGGAGCAAGGCTGTTGGCTTTTTGAAACAGCATCCATTGGTACATTTCTTGCACCATAAATTCTTTGTTAGCTGACAACAAGTAAACGGCATTCTGATTGATAAATCCATTTAGTAGTTGATTGCAAGCATAGGCGATGGTCTTCCAAGGTTGGTCAACCGTGACTCCATAGGTTGTACTGTCCGTACCGGTTGGAGCTACATAGTAGACATTAGGTATAGAATTGATATATCTATAACCGGGATAACTGTTAGTTGCTCTTAGTGCAAAAGTGTTTGGTCCTATTGGTAACGCTGTGTTAGTACCGTTAAGATTAGTTGTAATATCGCCTACACTGTTACCTGCGTTGTGTCTTGCATGTAGTAGATAAATTACCCAATATGTGTTGGTAGAATCATTATCAGGACGTAGAGCCTGTGTAGATGAATGATACTGTATACACTTGTATGTTGTATTACCCCAAATTACTAGATCGCCTGGTACATAGGTTGTTGCCAGTGCCCAGAAACTTCTCCAATAGACACCAGGTGCAACCAATGACCAAGTTGTAGAATTCACTCCGGTGAATAAAATTGCACCGCTCGGTGTAGAATCAGGTGCACGGTCAGTAATAACTGTACCGCTAGTATAAGGTGCTGAAGTTGAAACGCTGACTACAACCTGTCCACTAGTGAATCCTGTACCTACTAAAATTTGTCCTGGAACGATTAAATTTATATAAGTTCCTGTAACGTTTACTGTAGTTCCAGAACTGCCCGCCGCAACATAAGTAGCCGCTGTTGGTGTAACTAGGATAGGATCTGTTGATGTGTTGTCAGTAAGTGCTACAAACAAGTTACCGTTTCTACGAACAACACTTCCGATTTGATACAGTATGCCGCTAGTCCAGTTACCTTTAAAGCTGTAGCCTGTAGTGTCAATAGTCCAGTTTGCTGGAGATGTATATGGGTTATTATTAGTGTTGTTTGATGTTAAACTGATATATTCGTAGCCGCCATACTGAACAACATCATTTAGCTGATAAGTCGTTACTGAACTCCATTGTCCAGCATACTCTTCGCCCGGCATCCATAATGTCCACTTGGTAGTATCAAACGCTGTTACAGATGTATGGGCTGTGCTACAGATCCAAAGTTGAGCACCTACCTTAACAATGTCGTTCAAGTGATATACAGTAGTACCAGTCCAGTTACCGGTATAGTAAACACCACTGTCTAATACTGACCAGTTGCTGATATTAGCTTCTAGGCTAACACCACTGATGTGATTAACTGTACATTTATAAACAATACCATTATAAGTTACAACTTGTCCGATGCCATAAGCAGTTAGACTTGTCCATGCTTTGCCCCAGCCGCCTGGTTGGCTATAAATTGCCCAGTTACCGATATCAGTAGCAAAATTTCCGCTGGCTGTGTTTGCTGTTGTACAATAATAAACAGTGCCACCGTATAATACAATATTTCCTAGTGCATAACCTGTACCTGACTGCCATGCGCCTTTCCAAGTTTTACCGTCGACTAATAAAGACCAATATCCACTAGCTAGGTCAGAACTAAATGTGCCAGCGGTGTTTGGTGACAAACAAACATAAACTTTACCATTGTAAGAAACAATAGAATCTCGAGCATAGACTGTTCCAGTAGTCCATGCATTTTGCCACGTATATCGTAGTCTGGCTAATTTAAATTCTGGCATGTTATTCTTTTCCTAAATATTATCTTATAGTTATGCTGGATATGATGAGTACTGTGCATTTACTCTAGCTACAAATTCACCGTTTGAATTTAGATAATAGTAAATGTTTTGTGTGTCCCAACGATATTGATCAAAATATAAATTTGAGTATGGTCGACTATGATCTGCGGCCAATCGACCGTCAAAGAAATCTTGGCCATATTCAAATTCATTAAAATCGTTTTGTGCTAGTCCCGGATTATTAATAGTGTAGGTAGCATTGTCTGTCAAGTTATCAATGCGAGTAAAATATAAAGTACCATCGGGGTCACTACGACGAAGACCGTAGAAAAATCTCTTGCTGTCTCCGTAAATATTTTGATCGCCTAGTCCGCCTACATATTGTGGTCCCATTATATCGCTCCTTAACTAATTTCAACAAAACTTAATACTGCATCAACACTAGCACTTTGATTAATGTTGACAATAACATTAGTACTTGGTCCTAGTATTAGTTTTTCTCCGCCTGTAACTATACGCAAACTTTGATTTGGTGGAATTGGTACAGCACTGATGTAATTTGCTGTAGTTCCTGCTACTGTGTCATTTAATTGTACTGACGCAGTTACAATAAATCCTGTAGTGTTTGTTAAACTAAATCCAATTACTGTAGTTTTTGCTGAAGCATTTGTAGAAAATAACAATCCAGTAAGTGTTACAGTTCCTGAAGATGCTCCAGTCGTAGCATTTGCCACAGTTACAGAACCGGTAGTTGCGGCTGTTACAGGACCAAATGGTCCGTTATATCCGCTAACACTTGAGCCTGATACACTAATATATGATCCCACAGGGAACGGTATTGCTGTCTGCGTAGTAAATGTATAAGTTACAGAACCTGCGCTTGGAGTACTTGGTTGTACTGCTGTAGCTGTAAGTGTTACACTTGGGCCAACTCCAGATTGTAATTGATTTTTAAATACGGTCGTCATGTTTTATCCTAAACTTATAACAATGCCTAGAGCAATATCGCTAGCTTGCGTTTGGCTAATACCGCTTGAAGCTCCAGCAATACTAGTCCAGGTTGTGCCGTTATATACTTCAACATACTGTTGGTCGGTATTGAAACGTATCATACCAGTTTCTGTATAAGCTAGTGCAGGTCGAGCAACACTAGAACCTGACGGAATAACTAGACCATATGTACCTGTTATTTTAACATATCCAGCACCTGTTTCGGAAATTTGTGTTATGCTGTTTGATACTGTATTGGTAATTGTATTTTGATAAAATTTAAAATTACCTAATAGTACACCACCTGTTCCTGGTGTTGAAAAGTTAATGTCGGCGTTAGTACCACTAGCAGTAATAGTGTTGCCGCTTATTGTTAAGCTAGGAGTACCGCTAGTAGTTACGCTACTGGCAGTGAAAGTGGTAATGTTTAAGTTTGTAGCATTAACATTTTGTGCCCAAACATTATTCCATTGCAATGAGCTAGAACCTAGATCGTAAGTTTGTGTTACACTGGGTAAAATATTACTGTTGACTTCGCCAGTAAATGTAATAGTATCTGTAGGCATATCGCCTAGCTGGATATTTCCGTCAGCAGTAATAGTGCCTGTGGCATGTAAGTTACCGTTAATTAGTACATTTGAATTTAAATTAATAGCGCCTGTACCGTTAGCGGTAATATTAATAGCACCGTTGGTATTTGTTGAGCTAAGTGTGTTACCTGCTAACGCTAGATTCCCAACATTAATAGTTCCAGAATATACTGTAGGGTTAGCACCATTAGGTGTTAAGTTGATAGTATTTGAGCTACTGCTGATAGTATTACCGCTAATGGTAAATGTTGCCAGCTGTGCTTGAGTAGTAGTGTATAAGTTAGTTGAACGGGTAGTTCCGTTAACATCAAGGTCGTAAGCAGGTGTTGCTGTATTAATGCCCACGCGGCTGTTAACAACATCTAGGTATAGTAGACTCGTCTCAAAGGACAAATTAACCCCGTTGCGAAGGAGGTTATCCTTTAAGAGCGGACCTGAAATTCGACCAACAGCCATTTTAGCTCCCTTATACACCGAGTTTCACGGATAACCACTCTTTCAGCCGCTTCAACGGCTCTTTGCGGGTTTACCACAGTTTGATATCGTAATGCTTGGTCAAGCACTACAGTATTAGTATTTAGCTGTTTTGATTTTTAGTAGCCAAAGACGATCGAATACAGTGTCGAATAATCATTAACGTCTTGGGTAGTTGCATTAGAGTTGTTGCCGTAAGCTGGAAGCCATACTGTACCATTGTAAATTTCTACATAGTTTAATGTACTATTCCAGCGAGTCATACCTTGTACAGGACTAGCAGGTCGGCCATCTGTAGGGCCCGATGTTGTTCCTACAGGAATAACTAGTCCATTTGTTCCTTTAAATTTAACGTATCCGTTAGCTGAGGAATTAATATCAAAACTACCGCTAGTAGGACTAACAATAGTATTGGCATTAATATATCGCCAATTATTGAATTTAACCTGTCCAGTACCTGTCGGTGTAAAAGTTACGTCTCCTGTACTGTTGCCTATAGAATTTCCTGTTAAAGAAAAATTCCCAATATTAGCAGTTGACGCGGTGATTGGAGCAGTTTGTCCAGTAGAGGCTGTGAAATTGTTAGTATAAACTGTTCTCCATAACAAACTACTACTGCCTAAATTATAAGAAGCAGTTGTGCTTGGTAACAAATTGCTGTTAACTTCTGCGGCAAATGTAATAGTATCAGTGGATTGATCACCAAGTGTAACATTTCCATCAAACGTAATATTACCAGTTGCATGTAGACTAGCGTTTACAGTTACTTGTACCGTTCCACTATTAGACAAGATAATATTGCCTGTGCCATTAGGTGTAAAATTTATACTATCATTAGTAACGGTGTTACGTAGGGTATTACCACTGAAATATAAATTCGCTGTGCTTAGTCCAGGAGTAACAATAGTAGGATTGCTAGTTTGATTAGGTTGTATTGTAATACCACTAGTTAACTGCTGTATAGTGTTGGTACCAATTGTAAAATTACCTATGGTAGTATTTGTAGCGACTAGATTAACAGTCTGTATTGAACTGGTACCAGTTCCGCCATTATTAAGTTGTGTACCGATTGTGAGATCTGAACTTGGCCCTTGAGTGTTAATACCAATGAAATTATTAGTAACATTAAGATACAACAGTCGATTGTCGAACGCAAGATCAGTTCCATTTCTCAGCAAATTATGTGCTAATAAGGCACCGCCAATTCGCCCCATCTGAGACATGATTTACTCCTTACGAGTCAAAGCCTATCAAGGCTATAACTATTTTTCCATAAGGTACTGGACTGGTAAACTGTAGATAGTATCCACTATTAATCAAAATAGGCTGTGTAATAGTAACTGTTGAATTTACCGGAAGAATTGCAGTTACTGTCACTTTACTGATAGTAATACTTGTTAATGCATCTGTAGTTGAATCTGTGGTATAACTTAATACTGCTACAGGAACAGTAAATGTGCCACCGGGTGTTCCTGCTGTTGTTAAAATAGGTGTTCCGCCCGGGGTATTGGATAATTGGAATGTGTTAATAGTGTTTGTAGCAATAATATAGTAGGTTTTTGGATTTGAATACCCGTTAATGCTACCGGCCGCTGGATAGGTTGGTAATGTTCCACTAATTGTAATAGCTTGGCCAACAGCTAGCGTAGTAGAGGCACAGCTAAATTGGCCAGATGTACCTGTAATGGCTACTGTACTTAAAGTTGTTGAGGCTGCAATATCTGTACCAGTTACTACTGCACCTACTAAATTAACTGACGGATAAATTGCTGAGCTAGCAGAAATATTACCACTATTTTGATAAGTTGCATTCACTGTACTAGCATAACTGACACTGCTTGTTGAACTAGAAGTCACAGTGTACGTGCCATTATATGCCACTGGAATTATTCCAGTAACGATAATAGTAGCTCCAACAGCAAATGGCACTGCTGATTGGGTTGAAAATGTAACTGTTGCTGTTGTCCCGTTACCGCTGGCTCCTGTTACATTCAAGCTAGAATTAAAATATAGGGTTGATGAACCGATGGCAGCGGCTACACTGGTTGTAGGAGTATATGTTTCTGCGCCAATCGCTGGATTTTGTGTAATGGTATAGTTCAATCCACTAAGTTGTAGAACGTTTTCTACAACTACTAGAATATTTTGTCCACCCCACGTGGCTCCGCTTTGTACAGTAGTTGGTGGCGCAGGATTCAGTGGTCCAAAATAAACGGTGGTTCCGTCACCTGCCCCTAGATTCTGCTGTGTAACACCGCTTGATTCTTTAAAACGCAAAGCTCGCCATGTGCTAGCCTGATATACCATAACTTGGTTAGTAGTAGTATCGTATCGCATCATTCCAGATACTGGGCTAGCAGGCTGATTGCTAGTTGGACCGTTAGGTAACACTAGACTACCTTGTCCTGTTGGGTTTACATAGACGTTCGCGTTTGCTGTATCTGAATATAATGTTTGATCAAATATTGCACGACGACTAAGAGTTAATTGTTTTAAGAATCTCATTATACTGGTAATGTGCTTATGGTAAATGTTAATGTTGTTGCGGCCGAGCTAAATCCTTGAACTGTGTCGCTTGAACCTAAGACTAATTTTTCTTGATCTAAACTTACAGTTTCGCCCGGTGGTATTGTCAATGCATTTACTATCATAGTAGATGATGTAGCTGAACCACCGCTTGGAACTGCATATAGTGTTAAGTTAGCACTGGTTGAAGGAGTAGTGTTACAAATAATCATAGTAGTAATAGCGTTACCAATTTGAGTTCCGCTAACTGTGCTAGTATACAATGTGCTATTTGAAGTGCCTAATACTACGTTTGATATTGCCATTTTTAATCCTTATAATAAAATACTTAGTAGAACAGCTCTACTACGACTAATTAATTCGTCCGACGTATTTACATTTGAAACAAATAATCCTGTACGGCCTGGACCTGCCGTAGCTTGTGAAAATATTTTAGTCTTACCTGTAGTGCTTGTAGGTGCTACGCTTTGATCATCTAAGTTTAATATTGCGTTAACTTCAACGTTATTTGAGCTACCTGTTAATATTAAATTATTGCTAGTAGTATTTGAGATTGTGTCGCCACTGATATTAACATCATTAACTGTGAGACCGGCAGCACTGATACTAGCTTTTAAAACCTGATTGATACTAAACTGAATATTAGTTGCATAGGCTTCAACTAGAGCTGGGGTATTAGATGATGTATACCCGCCGGTGTTGTAGTATAGTCGATCAACAACTGCTATGCCGTTAGTGGCTGCTACATAATTATATAGATATTTTCTATTAAGAACATGGTTATCTAATGTAACGTAATTTGCATAGTTTGGACTGTTAGCAATTAATATTGCATGATTTCCGCCTTGCATGTCTATCACAAAATCACTAGCACCATCGTTACCGATAGTTTCGACTTGTAGGCCATTTAGTGTACCGTCAGCAGTTTTGGCTACAAATGTACCACTTAAATTACTGCTGGTTACTGAACTATAATGTGTTACTTGTTCATTAAAAACTAGTTGGGCCGGACTATAATTACCTCGCTCAACTTCAATACCTGATTGATAACCTAAAACGCTACTAATTCCATTACCGGTCTGTCCATAGTTCAATTGAATTATGTTGTCGGCGATAGTGGAATTGGTAGATTCTACCGTTGTCGTATTGCCTTTAACATCAAGATTGCCAGTAATTACCACTGTACCAGCAGTAGTTCCTGTATCCAAGGTTATAGTACCTCCAGACTGTGTCTGAATTCTATAATTTGCTTGACTTACTTTTAAAATTCTTGACATAAAGATCCTTCAAGGGGGCTTGCGCCCCCTATCAAGTTAAAGATTAACCGTTGTCAATTACAACTGAAACGTTAGCTACTGCTGTAGTAACAAAACCTGTTGTAGTTGGCAAGTTCCACTGTGCTACTGTTGTACCAGCTGATCCAGCTACTGTAAACTGTGTACCTGGGTTTGCACCGCCTGGCACTAGAGTAACTTTACGTCCAGTTAATTTAGCAACATAGTATGTTCCGCCTGCGGAATCAGTTGCGTTAATCCACATTTGACCAGCGGCCAAAGGAGTTGTTGTAACTAGTGTACAAACTCCAATACCGTCACTACCAGCTTCAACTTTGAATCGACGACCAGCTTTTTGGCTGATAATGTCTGCAAGTTCCCAAGCGCGAGAACCGTTGGCTAGATAAGCTGTTGCTTGAATAGCTGAATAACGACCAGAACCTGCTGTTGGATAACCAGTGGTAACCGCTGTAGTCAATGTAGCTGTTGCGGCTGCACTGCCTGAACTGAATGTTGCGATCAAGTTGCTTGTTACTGTAGTTGCTACTGATTGGCTTGTAGTTGTTGTTTGAACAACTGAGTTACCACCTGCACCGGTACTCAATGATATTGTATTAGTGTTTGGATTAGGTGTACCGATTACATAGTAGGCTGTTGAACCAGTTAAACCACCAACTGTTGAAGCTGGAGTAACAATCATACCAGCAACAATTTCATCAACTGTTGACAATGTTGTTGTGTACAATACTAATGATAGACCGGTAATTGCACCAGCTGTTGTTCCTGGTACAGGACCGTTAGCTTGAGTAATAGTAATTGTGCTTGCACCGTCAGTGGCAGTAACAATATATGTGTTACCTGATGAGTAACCAGTAATTGCACCTGCGCCGCCTGCTGTACCAGTAAATGTAACTGCTTGTCCAACATAGAATGTACCGGCTGCTTGAGCTGGAGTCATTGTAAGAACGTTTAAAGCATTGGCACTTAAACCACTTGCTGTGTATGTTGAAATTGTTGTTACTGATGTAGCAGTAATGGTTGGGGTCAATGACAAGTTTAAGTAACCGTCACCAGCATTAACTACTGAACCGTTTTGTACGCCGAATAATGAACTACCACCAGTTGATGTTAATGTTTGTCCAGTACCTGAACTTGTTGATTGAGTTAATGCTAATGGTGTAGCAATCATACTAGCAATGTTAGCGGCTGTAATACCTGTACCACCGCTTACTAATGCCAAGCTAACAATTGAGTTGTATGCGGCACCAACTACTGCGTTAGTACCAGTGATTGAACCAGTTGTTGTTGTAATAAACACACCAGCAATAGCGTTGGCGTATGAGCTGGACAATGTAATTGCTGTTGAACTTGCAACTGCTCCAACATAGTATGTACCAGCACTGATACCTTGACCGCCTGTACCTGTAATAACAACGTCTTGACCAACTACAAATGTACCACTTGCGATAGTGATTGCACCGTTGTTGTTTGTTGTTGCACTAATAGCTAACGAACCGCTAGCTGATGTTAGTGTTGGTGTAAATGTAATTGTTGTTGAACCAATTGCGGCTACAACTGAACCAGCACCAGTTGTATAGGCTTTAGTTGCTGAGCCAGTTAGTGTACTACCACTCAAATATTTGAATAGTGGAGCACCAGTAGCTGTAACAGCGCCTTCTGTGCTTAAAGCCGGTGTTGGATATGTTAATGTTAATGCTTGAGCGGCTGTACCAGTGTATGAACCAGCTGTACCAACTGTTAAACCAGTTACTGACTGACCACCTAAATCTGCATCGCCTGCTGTGTTTGCGGCGCCAAAGTTACCATCGGCACCTGGGTTTCTATAACCAAGATATTTTTTACTTAATGGACGTCCCATTTTGTTTCTCCTTAATTTGACGTTCTAGGTCGATACGCGGTGGGTTTCCGCATAAACTTGCCTGATGCAAGCTGACAATGTATTTAGCTGTAAGTGATGCGCATGGCTATGTTATCAATATATGCAAGGTCAGTATGCGGAATTACCACATTACTTCGTAATGCTATAACAACACCAAATGTAGGATCTATTGTGTTTAATAATGTAGCCCCACTATTCCATAAATTAGAAGAACTGCCATAAATTTTATAATTGCTAGTATCCGGTTCTGCTATATTATCACCGATTCTATTACCACCTAATACTAATTGCACAATGTAATCTTGTATTCGAGCGCCACGGATAGCATTAATTTGTACTTCAATACCAGTTAGTGTTGACCCGTTAGGTGCAAAAGGAAAATTAGTAAACCATAATTGATTAGTCATTGAAGCAAAACGTTCTTGCCACAAGCCCGATATAGTATGCAACGGTTTTGCTGTAACTGCATAGGCACTTGCGTCACGTCCTATAGTTGCTAAAGGATAAGTCCAGGCTATGCCGTTGTCTACACTGACTTGTGTTACAGTACCTGGAGTAATAAAAGATGTTGTAGTCATCATATATTTACCGAAAAAAAAGCACTCCAAAGAGTGCTTTTTAATTTTACTAAAGTAAAAGTTACAAGATTATTGGAACTTAACGTTAGCTGATGTGATTGCAACACGACCTAGATAGTCAGCGGCGTTACCTAGAGATGATGCTGTGTTTGACAACTCAACATATCCGTAACGTGTCATAAAGCTAACTACTGGTTCGAATGTGCTTGGATCCAATACAACACCGCTTGACATCAATGGGATGTATGGGCAGTAGAATGCAGGAGCATCACTTTCGCTTGCGCCTTTGTAACCGATAAGAATATCAGTTGTATCAGCGGCATAGCTGTTTACATAAACTTTCATTGCATTGTTCAATGTACCAACAAACTTGGTGTTTGTAGGTGCTTCGAATGTGCCTTCAGTTGTACGTGCAAATGCTGATGTTGTAGCACTTTGTAGGATGGTCAATGCAAATGGGCTTACCACTGCATAGTTACCAGCACCACGACGTGTACGTTGAGCGATCAAGTTGCTTACGCGATTGATCATAACTGCCAAGGCAGCATGCTCATCACCAACGAATGTAGCTGTACCACTTACAGACGCTTGGTCATAAGTGTATGTAGCTGTACCAGCTAGTGTGATTAGAGATTGGATAATCTCTTGATCGATTTCAGCAGTGATTTCTTGAGCCAAAGCAGCCATGATCTCAGCTTCAACGTCGATACCTTGTTGAGCTTGAGCGTCTTGAGCGGCTTCAAATGTCCAGCGAGCTGATAACTTACGTGTCTTAGCTTCAACTGTTTGCTTCAAGATTTGAATGCTTAAACGGTTACCAGCTTGACCTTCTAAAGTAGCTGTTGAAGCTGCCTTAGCTGATGCATCACCAGCTTGGTTACCAGAGTAAGACTGAGCAATCTTGAATGGGCTTAATGCCTCTTCACCTGCTGTTACACCAGCGCCAGTTGAAGTATCAGCATAACGCACACGTAATGTGTGGATCTGACCAACTGGACCAGTCATTGGTTGTACGCCAAGTAATTCGTTAGCAATAACGGTTGGCATAACGCGACGGATTACTGGAAGAATCACGCGATTTAATGTTGCGACGTTGCCGGCAGAAGTGGCACCAGCTGTAGCAGTCTCTGCCAAATACTTGCGAGTATTTTCTAGAGTCACGCCCATAACTGATTTTTTAGTGCCTTGTAGGCCTTCTAAAAGTGCTTCTTTTGTTTCCGACCAACGGCTTGTTAGTAGTTCTGACATTTAAATTCTCCTTAAATTTTTAGTCCTGCGAGCTTGCGAATATCAACGATGTTGCTATCGCTCTCACTGCTACGTGTGCTGTTGGAAATCTTATTTCCTGTTATTTCTTTAGCCTCTACAAGTGCCTGTTTCTTCTGCGGAGCCTTGCCATTAATTACTGATGGCAAGTACTTCTCGAATGATTCGTTAAGTTTTTCTGTTTTCACAGTTGTCATTAACTCACTCATGATAGCACGTTGCTCACTGTTAAGTGGGCTTAGTAACTCGCTCATGATTGATTTTCTTTCTTGACTCTCTTTAAGAGCACGGATCTCAGCTTCTTTACTTTCTAAGATTTTTTCAGCTTTTACAACAGCCTGAGCGGCTTCTTGCATTGCATGATCTTTCAAGTCTATGACTTTGAGTAATTTTGCTGTTTCCGATTTTTCATTTAGGTAACTGCTTTGATATTCTGCGGCAAAAGCCTCGAATAGCTTGCGACCAAAGTCTTGACGACGAGCTGCCTCAATGTCTTCTTTCAGTGATGTAATTTCAGAACTTAGGTTCTCTGTTACAACTGATTCAACCATCTTAGCGGCACGTTCAACAAACTGTTGTTTTACCTTCTTGATTTCTTGACGACCTTCGCGAACTAAGCGAACCTTAGTTTCAGCGAGATCACGTTTATCTTGCATAAACTCTGTAATTTCTTGAGCTAGAGCTTCAACTACGAATTGTTCCAATTTACCAAACTTAGTTGCCATTACTACTTGATCTTCGTGTAATTCTTTCACTTCAGAAGCTAGTTGACGAGTAACGAATTCTTTCATTACTTGTGAAACTTGTTGCTTTTGTTGTGCTAGCTTAACTTTCATTTCAGCTAGTTGATTACGATCATCAGCAAACTCAACAATCTCAGCGGCTAATTGCTCAGAGATCATGCGATCTACTGCTTCAATCATTGTGTTCTTGTCGTGTTCGTATTTTTGTGCGAATTCTTCGCGTAGTTGTTGAGTAGCAGTTTCCTTAGCTTCGTTGATACGAGCTTCGAATGCCTGTTCAATTGACTCTTTGATCTCTTCTGAAATCACATTGTTTTCAAATAACGATTTTAGTGCGTCCAACATGTGATTCTCCTTATTATTGGAGTTTGTTTATTATTGCTAATAAACTCTCTTTGAGATATTTCTGTGCCTTAGGATCACCTTTTACCTCTTGCGCTATACGCAAGGCACTTAATCCGCCCTTACTATTCATAAGGTGTTCATAAATTGGTGTAGGATATGCTCCCGGAGCACTGGGTTGAGCTACCATATCTACTGTGATAATCTCAAAATCTGATACTTCACCGGATCCGTCATCTCTGACGTTTCCGGATCCGCGACTACTTACGCCTAATTTAACTCCGCTTTCTAGCATCGTTTTAATTAGTTGTCCCATAGGGGTAGGAAGTATTTTCAACTTCCCATAACCATTTGGACCGTCCATCCACATATTAACTATCATGTGACTTACACGATCCAAATTAATTTTTAGATCATCTGGATGATCTACTTCTCCGAGAACTGAATAGCCGTTTTGAATCTGATCGTTAAGGGTTTTGACAGCCTTGCCAATCTCTTGCACCGGATAAACACGCTGATTAGCGTTTCTTATACCGCCCTGGATACAAATCCCGGACATGTATAAGTTTTTTCCTTCTTTGTCATCAGACTCAACGACCATTTTTGCTTCGTTGAAACTGAGATTCTCTCGGAGGTATAGTGACATATATTAGTATAGTCTCTGTTTATTTCTTACCAGCTTGCTTTACAGGACGCAATGTACTTTGAGTATTTGCATCACCGTGTGCAGAACCTTGAGCTCCAACACCTACTGATGGTCCTGGGTTATTGAAACCAGCTTGACGATCTATTCCGCCGCCTTTAACTTGTTTCTTGAAAGCTGTTTGTCCTGCTTTGCCGCCTGGAACATTAATGTTTCCTGACTTAAGATCTTGTGGTTTTGGACTAGCTAGACCACCTTCAGTACCGCCTGCTTTAGTACCAGCATCGCCGTGTACTTCTACATAGTTCTGAGCGATGTTAGCAGTTGTGCCGCCCATATCGTTCTTAAAGTTATCAATTGTTGATTTCTTGTTGATGCTCTTTGTTACTGAACCAGCTTGAGCACCTACAGGATCGCCTTCTGTTGTTCCAGCAATTCCGTTACCTGATTGGTATGGAGCGCCGATCTTGTCAACATATTCCATCAAACGTGAAATTTCGTCCATTTCGCCTGCTTCGTCATCGCCACCCATATCGGCTGCGATATCACCCATGTGTACATCACCATGGTCGCCAGCAATGCCAGTTTCTTCTTCGTGTTCTTCGCCAGCTAATAGCTGTTCAAATTCTGCTTTTAGGTCTTCCAATGCGTCTTCTAGGTCCATAACGCGATCTTCGATATCGCCGTCACCTTCGTCGTCACCTTCTTCTTCGCCGCCAAATTCAGTGTCGTCACCTTCGTCGTCACCTTCTTCACCGTCTTCTTCCTCTTCGCCTTCTTCTTCCTCTTCGCCTTCTTCTTCCTCTTCTTCAGGCTTATCTTCAAAACCTTCTTCTTCCTCTTCTTCCTCTTCTTCTTTAGAATAAGGATTGCCAGTGTCTTGGCTAAAATCTGATTCTAGTAGTTCAGCGTAAATTTCGCGTGATTTTCCTACTACGATATTGTGAAATATTTCTTTAGCTTGTGCTTGATCATCGTTAATTAACGCTTCAAGCATCGCTTCAAATTGAGCGCGGTCAGTCATGTTTAATTCTCCTGTGAAATGTATTGATACAAGGCTGTAATATATTTACATCTTTAATGTAAAAGTGGGTAGAAATAGACTAAAAATAGACTGTTTTTATCTATTTTTATATTATTGTGCCGGAGCAGCCGGTGGCATGTACATGGCTTTAATAAAATCAAGTTCGCTTTCTTGCTCTAATATGTGTGCTTCGCTGCTCTTACGTAGTTCGTTTAGTTGTTTAAGAGTTAATCTTGTTTTACGTGTATCGTTTCTATGTATGGCCGTAGAATCATTGCTAGGATTATATCTTAGATCGCTAGCATTAGATCGTGTGTTTGGATCAATGTAAAACAATTCTCTTAGTATCATACAGATATTTATGCTACTGGACCTGGATTAGCGGCTGGAGGAGCGGCTGGTGCTCCGCCAGGTGGAGCGGCATTTGCACCTTGTCCTTCATTATCTTCTCCAGCTATATCATCGGGTGCTGTTAGATCTGCGGCAGCACCTAAGTCTCCTTCAATACCACCTGCACTTAGACCTGCTGAACGCAATTCGCCAGCTGAGTCAGTAGTTGTAGGTTCGCCTTTGCCGTTTTCTTGACCCCATAGACGTTCGTTTTCTGCTAGCTCTTCATCTGTTAAGCCTAAGAATCGCTTCATAGCAAAGCGTTTTGATACGAATGGTATAGCTTGTATAGTGTTAAATGTATTAATACGTTCAGCATCAATAGTAGCTTGTCGTGAACTTGCAAAGTTCATTGGAGGATTGAATCTAATTTCAAAGATATCTGCGTCAATATTAGTGCCACGACTGTGTAGATAACGTTTAAATTCTTCATCAAATACATCAGATACTAGACTTTGCAAGCGTTCACAGTACTTGTTAAAACGTAGTTCTTGGATATAAGCAGTACCAACGCGACCATCATTAAATGTACTTTGACTATCTTCAGCACCTGTAGGCAAATAGCTACTAGGTATGCGCAAACCACGGAATAGCTTGTTAGTAAAGTATTTCAAGTCATCAATTTCACCAATATTCTTACCGCCTTCTAGCATTGTGACGTCCGATCCTTTGCCGTCTGCTGTTTTAGGGAAGAAATAATCTTCGTTAATGCTTAGAGGGTTGTATGCAGAGTCTATGACGTTCTGTCCTCCGCCTGTTTGCGAAGGAATACGGCGTTGATGGATTTCATTTTTAACACGTTCCACAAAGGCCATTGCCAAGTGACTAGGCATATTACCTACGTCAATATGGAATACACGGCGCTCTGGAGCACGTTGTATACGATAAATTAGAATAGCATCTTCTAATAATTCTTTTTGTTTGTAAACTTTGAATACATGTTCTAACAAACTGTTACCAAATGGAAAATTATTATCTAGTCCTTCTGATAAACTTAAATGAATGATATGTTTAGCATCAATAGCTGATTCGCGTTGATTTACACCAAAGCGTCCACTTGAATTTCCAGCACCTGCGCCATATGCACCACTTTGTCCGCCAGCTGTAGATCCCATATATCCGCCACCTGGCTGTGTTGCATTACCGCCTGCACGTGGACTTAGGTTAGGTACAATCTGTGTAGCTACTAGACTTTCAAAGTTAGGAGCAAGATCTTTAATAATGTACTGCTCTGGTTTCTTACCTTCGCTTTCATTTACAATGATCTTAACAACCTGCATAGGATCTATATAGTTCCATTTTTGTGTTTCTGGGTCACGGATAAAGAAAGCGTCACCGTATTTGAAAGTATTACGCATTATACGGAATATACGAGTTTCAAAACCATTCAGTTTGTGCCATTGTTGCATGTACTCGCCAAGGATTTTAACTTCTGAGTTAGTGCCCTTGTGACGCCAGTTGACAGTAAATGCGCTCTTACCGTCTTTTAACTTTTGTGTAGTAAACTCAGCTAAAATGTCTAGCGCCGCATTAACTTCGGGATCGCTGTCCATTACATCATACTGCTGATAACGCTCTAAACGATTAGGAGTCCCAGTATAAACATCGGGCAAATAACTAGAATAATTAGTACGTGCTGGGCCTGGACGATTACCAGAGTTTGATCCGCTGATAGTACTTAAAGAAGTACCTGTTGGCACTGGTGAAAAATACTTTTTCCAACTCATCTAATTAATATCCTTTAAACGGCAAGCCTGTTGCCGGTCATTTTGCCACTCATGTCAGCAGTTTCTCTAGTGTGTTCTTTCATTTCAGAGGTGTGGCCAACCATAGTCATTATACCTTTATTTAACTGTTCTAAACTATCATGCAGGTCTTTTAGAGTTATACCGCCACCTAAAGACGCTAGATTAGGTTCATTATCTCCAGTTTCAACAGGGGTAGCTGTAGCTGTAGGTATAGCGGCTTCTGATTTTGGTTTAAAATCTTTCAATGCGCCAAATAAACTATTAAAATCTGCATTTTCTTTAGGGTTAAGTACACGTTCACCTTTATGTAGTAGTGCGATCATATCCTTTGGTTCAAAAGTTTGTCCTAGTGTCCCTAGTGTCCCCAGTTCTCGTTTTTGATCTTTTCTAAGTTTAGGATTTGGTAGTGGAGGTTCTGATTCGGTATTTGGTTGTGTTTTGTTTTCTTCTTTTTTCTTTTCTTCTTTTTTCTTTTCTTCTTCAGTCTTAGGTATAGATTTAGATGGTGTTAGTAATTTTAAAGCATCTGACAATGCTTTAATTTCTGCAGGACTTTTATTAAGTTGAATGTTAAGTCCTTTCATAGCGTCAGCGGCCATGTTAGCGGCATTAACATTCCCTATCAGTATAGAATTTTGTAGTTGCAAATCTGCAGTAGTAGCGCCTTTAGTAGTTTTACCAGATTGTACATTAGATATTTCTTGACCTATTATACCCTGTGCTTCTTCAGCAGTAGCACCTCGACCTTGTACATAGGCTTGTCCTCCGGCTAATGCATTACCTTGAGGACCAAATGCTCTACTATATGCTCCTAATAATTCTGCTTCTTCTGGAAACAGTTCTGCGGCCAACGCCATATCAGCAAATTCTTTACTGTTAACACGTTCGTTATACATGCGTTTGGCAGTTTCAATGTCTGCCAATGCTAGCTGTTTTTCATGATCATTTGTTGCTTTGGATAAATTTTTAAGACCTTTTTCTAATAATATACCGCTTTCGCCCATAGCTGCCTGCGTTCCAGCAGTTTTCATCGTAGCGCCACCGTAGGCCGCTATGTCTGATGCAAGATCCTGTATGTCTTTGCCAAATCCCACTGTAGCGGCCTGTGTTCTAATGTAGGCTTGTTTTTCTGCATCAGTTCTTAATGATGCTAATATAGCTTGCTGTTTACTTTCAGCTAGTCGATCCATAGTAGCTTGTGCTACAACTGTTCGATCTTTACCAGTAGCAATGGCAACTTTATCAAATTCGTCTGCAAGAGCTTTAGCATTGGCAGCGGCTTGGCGTTGTCCAGTTTCTGATGCTAGATTAATAGTAGGATTACGTTGCATACTAAGGACTAACGCATTAGCTAAAGTTTCTGGGTCATTAGCGAATCGAGGATTATCTCTTCTCAACTCTGCCAAGACTTTTTGCATATTGTTAATACGCTCATCTTGCACTCCGCCTGCAAACTGACTACCTGTAGATTTTTGTAGAACTTTGTTTAGTTCTTCATAAGGTACTGCTGAACGAGTTTCTTGTTCTCTTTGTCTTAAAAATTCGCCAGTACCGCCTTGACGTATATAATTTTGATTTGATATCGCACTGTCTTTTATTATAGCTACTGCTTCTGATGCAAATTTATTTTTTAATCCGGGCACAATACTTGATATTGCCTGAAACGCTTCTAATACCGGTTGTTTTTGTCCACCAATAGCCTTTAGTGTTGCGCCAGCATCTAGGCCATAGCTGGCAACATCTTTTAATGCACTTCCAGCATCTTTAAAAATTGCTTGAGCATTTGGAGCCGTAAGATCTAATTTACCGCTAGAATTGACATTTCCGCCGCCTTTTCCAGTCTTAAGAAACGTTACGAGATCATCTAACGTTTTGTTAATTTTTTCTAATAAACCTGAAGGAACTGGTACTGTGGGATCAGCCATAAAAAAATCCTTGAAAATATACGTATATAAATACTATATCATATATTTATCCGGAGTATAATATGGCCATAAATCCCTTGCAACAGTATTTTAGACAACCAAAAATATTTGTTAACTTGCCTAGCCACGGGGCTTATTATCAGCCCGGTCTAATACAAGGAGACATCAATAACTTGCCAGTACACGGCATGACCGGTATGGACGAAATTATCATTAAAACTCCAGATGCACTATTCAGCGGTGAAGCCAGCGTTAAAGTTATAGAAAGTTGTTGCCCAAGCATTAAAGATGCATGGTCATTGAATGAACTTGATACTAATATGTTGTTTACTGCTATACGTATAGCTACCTACGGCAACACTATTTCAGTAACACATACTTGTTCAAAATGCAATACTCCTAATGATTACGAACTTGACTTGTCAGTTATTATTGAGCATTTTGCTTCTAGACACTACGAAAGTAAAATTGTATTCCAAGATCTTACAGTTAATATCAAGCCACTGACTTACAAACAATTAACTGACCACAATCTTAAAATCTACGAATTACAAAAACGAGTACAACAGGCCAATGCTATCGAAAATGAAGATGAGAAATCATCTGCAATCAATAAACTGTGGGAAGAACTGGCAGCCGTGCAGTTAGAAATGAATGCCAATCATGTTGAAAGCGTAGAAACTCCAACGGTTACAGTTACTGAACGAGAATTTATTGTTGAGTGGTTAAAAAATTGTGAAAAAGACACTGTCGATCGTATCAAAGAACAAGTTGAATACAATCGCAAACAATGGTCTGTGCCAGATTTTAAAGTAGAATGTAATGAACCGGATTGTAAAAATCCAGGATCAGTGCTACTTGAACTAGACAATTCAAATTTTTTCGTCTAGGCCTAATTGATAAATCCGCCTCTGAGATTCAACAAGAGTTAATTAGGCTAGACGAAGAAGTAAAAACATTCAAAGAAGAACTGTTTAGAATTGCGTGGTATATGAGAGGCGGTGTATCAGTAAATGATATGCTGTTGGTCTATAGTTACGAAGATCGAAAATTCATGTACACCATTATTAAAGAAAACATTGACGCTACTAAAGAAAGCGGAATGCCTTTAATTTAATTTATTGTCTAGGTATAGATTTGTAATAGCCAGGTTTAGTCCATGCTGTACCTGAGTCATTTAACTGCCATCCGTCACCCTTGGGCGGATTAGTTTTACTAACTGGGTTTCCGTCTGCTCCAAGATTGTCATTTTCTACGTAATCATCGTCGGCGTTAGGTTTAGCTGTTTTTTGTACTGATGTAGGCTGTTGATTAGTTGACGGTGCAGTAGAGTCAGTAGCATCTACAGCAGTATTTGGAGTATTAGGTGCTGTTTGAGTATTAGGTTCCGGAGTAGCTATAATTGGAGTAGCTCCATATTTCATATATAGATCATCAAGATACTTAAAGGCGTTGCTTATACCAGTAATAGACCATGTCACTGGCAACGCGGCATAGTAGAAATCATCGTAAGTTGCATTTAGCAAACGAAGACCGACTTGTTTAGCACCTGTACTGATGCCTTCTATGTTGTCCCATATGATACCGGCCCATTCTTGCGCGGCCTTGTCACTAGACATGTCGTTAACAAAATTATAAATCATAGCCACTTCAGCAAGACTCATGCCGTGCCATAATTTTTCGCCAACTCCTTGTTTATATTTTTCAAATGTTGGATAACGGCTAAGCAATTCTTCAATCCTAGCCATCATGGTAGAATTAAATCCAGGATGTTGGGTTTCAAGCGGAGCGGCCCACTTGCCTAGCAAGCCTTTAAAATTACGCCAACCAAAAAATTTAACTGCTCCCTTTAACAAGAATTCGCCTGTGAAATAGGCCGCTATTCCCTGTGTAAGACGTATCATAGCCTTGCGTCGAGCTTCGTCGTTCATATAGGTAGTATAACACTGTAGACGTTCAGCTTCAGTTGTGTAGTCGTGTTCAGTGCCTTTGTAGACTTTAGGATGCGCAGGCGCAGGAGGAAATGCAGAATCTTTATAGTCAAATTTAATGCTAGGTGCTGGACCTTGCTGGCCGTTGTTGGCCCACTCTACAGTCTTTTCTGTCAACTCCTTCAACATCATATTTTGATTGAGTTGATTGGTTTTTTGTTCGTCATCATACTGCTTCCAGATTTCTATAGCAGTATAGCCCATGGCTCCGAGATTGGCAGCATTGGCGATGTAACCACGATTAGGCACGTGAAAAAACTTCTTAAAGAATCCCTGCTTCGATGCGTCGTCAACTACCTTATCAGCAGAAGTATATTTTGATTTTTTCTTGTCATCAGTCTTGTCAGCGCCTGTGGCCTTTTCAGCGGCGGCAGCCTCTTGTTCTATTCTCAAGCTCCACTTGGCATCGCCTAGCGCCTGTAGATCTTCTAAAAAATCTAAATCATTGCCCAGCTTGTTACCGGGATACTTGCTCTTGAACAGTCTTTGAATACTGCTTGGTGTAAATTGTGGACCTTGCTCTTTGATTGATTTCAACATGAAATCAGAATATTCAGTACTGTAGTCTTCAAGCAGTTTAAGTTTAACAGGATCTTTGGCATACTTAGATGCTATCTGTTTTACTATCTGTTGTGCTTCTTTTTCCGACATTTTAACGCCAGCTTTGGCAGCGAGATTAGTGCCTTTACCAAAGAACCTTCCAAGGTATCGTTCTAGATAATCAGACACGGGTCCTTCAATCAAAGTGCTTTCTTGAATAGCTAGAGGACGTGGATCGATAATATCAAGGATTTTCATATAGAGTATTTATCGAGAAGAACGTAGTTCTTCTGTGTTTTTCGCTAGTCGCTCAAACACACTTTATTTCTTTAATGATTACATAATCAAGTGCGAAGCACTTAGATATTATCTAGATTGTTCAGTCACACTTTGCCCAGGCAGGGCAAAGTAACACGACATTATCTGAGTTGCACAATGTCACTGTAGCGGTATGGCATTACAGAGGCGGTCATCCGGTACCTCGAGCCAAGTCTTTATATGACGGCAATTAGCATACATTCGCTACCACGTATACTAATCCAGGGTTTTTCTCCCTTCTTTTAGCCTATACTGTCTTGTTCTCTACATTCTAAACGGGTTAAAGGCTTATCCCATCAACATCCTTGCGGGTAGTAGAATGCATCTCTGCGCCAAGCAGAACTACCTTACCGCCACACATCAGAGCGGATTTCGGGCACCTAACAGTCGCCGGTGCGGGCTTAATTTGGCGTTATTTTGCCTTGTTTTCTTGGAGTTTACGAATATGTGAGCCGTGTACACGTACTTGAATATGACCATTATAATAGTCATCGCTTTCTAGAACACGCCTACTAAACTGCTCACGAGCCTCGATATATGACATTTCTGCCTTGGAACTACAGTAAAAAAGTATCTCTCGTTTAAATATTTCTGGACCTAACTGCGTAACATCTTCGGTCAGTGCAGGCGATGAACCATAATAGTCACGCCAATCTGAGTCAATTTTGCTACGGATTCGTTTTTTCTTCTTGTTGCCGTTCTTGAGTTTTACTGTTCGAGTTGTGGTTTTTGAGAATTTTGCTAGTTTTTTGCCTATGTACATGCGCCCTGTCAGTGTGTTAGTGATAAGATAAACAAATCCCACACAATCTTCGGGTAATTCTTCTACTAGTTGATTCGCATAGTACCATGACATCAACTAGTTACCTGTTTAGGTCTTGTCGGCTCCTTTCTTTTGAGCGCGACGTACCTTGCGTTCATCCAATTGGGCTCGTTTTTGCACTTGCCACTCACGAATGTCCTTGCGTCTAGCCGAACAGATTGTGCGTATGTCCGACAACAAATGTCGTACTCGTATACTGCTGGCATAGGTACCAGAATTGATCCACTCTTGATTTTCCTCAAAGTAGAGCCTAAACACTTTCATCAGTGCGGCATGCAATTCTTCGTCTTGATACTTCACTCAACGACCTCTAGATCTGTAGCATAGCTGGTAAAGCCATTTTCTTTAATAACTTTGAGCACATTGTTGACACGCCCGATCAGCTCATCTTTGTGAGATATCAGGAATATGTTCTTTTTGCGTTCACGTGCTGTTTTCTTCAGCACTGCTAGAGCGCCTTCTACACCTGCGGCATCAAGACCGTTGTCTATGAGTTCGTCAACAAACAGCAAGTTGATGCTTTGATACAGACTTTCCCACACATCACGGAACGCCCATGACAAGCTCAAGATCAATCTATTGCGCTCACCTCGACTTAGATTGTCAAAATCTAAATCTTGCCCCAGCTGTGTGATCAACACTGACAGATCGTTTTGGAATAACACAGTATGAGGCAAGCCCATACGATCCAAATAATAAGTCAAGCGATTGTTCAAATAGGCTAGGTTTTGATCTATGATCTTCTTGCGAATAAAGCTGTCTTTTGATGTCAATAGTTTTAACAAGAACTCTTGATGCTCTTTGAGACGAGTCAGCTCGTTGATGTGATCCCATGAAATTTCCTGCATGGCAGTATGACGCAGTTCGTCAATTTGTTCTTGATAGGGATCCGTCTCTCCAGCTTTAACAGTCAGTTGAGTTTCAAGAGTTTTAAGATTATTTTGATGTTTCAGTGCCTGTTCCACGGTGTCATAGTAAGTGTTGGGACGAGTACTTAGCTCACCTAGGCCGTCAATTTCTGTACGTATTTTACCAAGGTCATTGGTGACTTTTTCAAAGTACTTGTTGGCTTCGTCTAGATGCTGTTGAGCCGTAGCAGTCATTTCTTCATGTTTGTGATCATGTAGCTCTTGTTCACAAGCGTGACATTTTTTGTCCTGCAACTTAGCAAGCTCGCTAGCGTACTTTTTTACGCTTCGCTCCGCTTGCGCTGTCGCGGCATCTAGCGTCGCCCGTTCCTTATTCAGGCTTTTCAGCTTCGCTGATTTCTCATCAAACTCTTTGAGCTCTGCATGCTTCGCAAGCTCTGCGTCAATATCCACGCTTTCTAATTCTACAATAGCTCGACCAGTTTTTTCTAACTCTTGACCGTGCTGAGTATTCCATGCACTTTGTCTAGTCAACAATGCATCAATACTTTGTTGTATTTTGTCATTGGATCTTTTAGCGGCTTCGATGTCAGCATTTTCTTGAGTAATTTCATCCTTAGTAATTTTAACTAACTCTTTTAATGCTTCCGCCTTTTCACTTAGTAGTGTAATACCTAACAACTGTTCAATGATCGCTCGTTGATCATTTGCCCGCATTGATAAAAATGGCTCAGTATAGGTGTTCAACGCAACAATATGCTTGAACATGTCGTGACTCATATTCAACAGATCATCTAGATCTTTTTGTGTTTCACGCATGTCACCTTGAGCATCATCGGTTTCTTCAACATCCTGTGCCTGATCGTTTACATAAAATTGTAAAACATTAGGCTTACGCCCACGCTCGATACGATAGTCTGTACCATCTTTTTCGAAACTCAAAGTAACCAACATATTCTTATTGTTAATCTTATTAATAAGATTATCTTTTTTAATGTTGGTTAAAGCGATACCGTATAGTGCATAACTCAGCGCATTAACAATGGTAGTTTTACCCGTACCATTACGTGATCCGCTGTCATCTCCGCCCTGATCTAAGTTTTCACCTAATACTAGTGTTAGGTTTTCTTTACTAAAGTCTACTGCTTGAGTCTGGTTACCCACACTCATAAAGTTTTTAACAGTTAATTCTTTTATTTTAATGGTCATAGGCTGTTGTAAATGGCTAGCAATACATTCTTGTCATAGGTATCGCTGTCAATATTAATAATTTGACTGCTGACAATTTGATCAACTGATTCAAATGCCTGCACATCGATGTTAGTATTAATTTCAATATCTTTCTTTTCAGCGATCAGTGTAAGTTCTCGAATGGCATAGTCTGCCATGAACTTTTCTTTAATAAAACTTGCTTCTTCGAATGTAATATCAATATCTAATGTTACACGTAAATGCTGTTTAGGAAGAATGATTTCATCTGCGCGATCAATTAACTCACTTAGTTTAGTAGTTCTAAAAGTAGGCTGATTAGGCCAACTGTGATATACAGGCTCACCACCCCACTCTAAGATCATCATACCACGCTCATCGTCCCACGCATCTGCATAGTTGTGAGGAAAAGCATTACCGATGTAAATCATGTTGCCTTTTTGTTGACGCTTATGGAAGTGTCCGCTAAAGCCTAGCTCATATTGTTTGAAACTATCTAACTGTATCTCACCGTGATCTGGCATTTGTACCATAGCGTTCATGAAAAAACTAGGCAATTCAAAGTGACCAAAAATATACTTGCCACCTTTCTTACCTATGCTTTTCCATTCGTCACCTACAAGCCATGGACAGAGTGTGACATCTCCAATGGTAGTCGGTTCGTGTACCACTGTGATTCCGGGAATATACTTGCCAAACTCGACTGAATGAATGTCCCGTTTATCCTTATAGTAAAGATCGTGGTTGCCAGGAAAAAAGAAAAAATTATCAAACGCTTGCCCCAGCTTTTCCAAAGCCCTAAGGCTATAATCCATAGTAGTGATGTTGAGACTATTGCGATTGTGGTGCCAATCGCCCATAAAAATTCCTGTATCACAGCCTTCCTCCTTTGCTTTGGCAATATACCAATCTACAAAATCTTCACAATCTTGATTGTGTACAGAGCTATTTGACTTTAAGCCAAAGTGAATATCTGTAAAACAAGCTACTTTTTTAAATAATTGTGTCATTCCTGACCTTCTTCAAATCGACGAACAGCATTAGCATGATCAGCGGCACCAGTTCGGCTATAACTAGGATTCATTCCATTCATTTCAAGAATGTCGTCTCGTATATTTTGATTACGTTTTTCAATATTGATAACACGCACAAATGAATTAGTAACAGCCGCAGTAAAATACGCAAACGGATTGTCTGATTTCGATTCATCAAATTGTAGTCCTATCTGTGTAAGTTGCAAAATAGCCTGACCTTTCATTTCGTCGTTGTAAGTGTAACCGCGGACGTTGCCACGTGTTGCATAACGTTCACATAACTTTAACATCATTCTTGCTAGAGTTGGAGTAATTTGGCCAGCATCTTTATCAAAATGTCCTTTCTCTAAATCACCCTTCCAATGACTCTTGCCAACACAGATAAGCTCGCCTTCGTCATTGAATTTCCAATGTTGGAATGGGGGAAAGTTTACTTTGTCCCTATGATCAGCTAGACTCTTGGGATTTTTCTTACGTGTATTGTTTAATGGAATATGATCGAATGTCATAATCCTAAAAACTAAATCTGTTTTTGGAATTTTTTTGTAATCTACTTCGCAATCTGCTTGTTTAACTTTTTCTCCAGCAGCCTTGCGTCTTTGATATTCTGCATCACCTTGTCTTTTGGCTCTAGCACGTTTAGCATCGGCAATAGTGCGTATATTAATTTTATCTATGCTTGGTAAGATTGCATCATATTGGTGATATTCTGGCTTAGTAAACACACAATACGTACTTTTTGAACGGTGTATTTCTAACAACATATCCTTGTTGTTTAGGTAATTTACTTTTGTAGTCATTAACTCGATCTCCGGATTGTTAATTATAAACTACGCACTTAATAAAGTCAACTAAATATTGTATCAAAAGGACAAATTAATTATGGCACAAAGTCTTCAATCAACAATATCAGCGTCTTCAAACGCAATAGCAGGCGTAGCCAATGGAGCCAGTGCAGTTACTAATCTCGGCGGTGCGCTGTCGACGGCACTAAATGGTGACATTGCAGGTGCGATTCGAAGTGTTAATTTGCCAGCGGCCGGCGAAGCAGTAGGTGATATTCTCAGTGCAGTAGCTACCTTTGGTGGTGATGCCAATCCTAATGATTGGCGTGTACGATTAAGTCTTGCTAACTGGAGTAGTTTTCAAACTAGTCCAGTCCTTGCTCCGTTAAAAGATGCCGGAGGATTAGTTTTTCCTTATACCCCAAAGATTAATATTAAAAGCGCGGCAAATTATCAAGCACAAAAAACCATACATACTAATTATGCCTTTCAGTACTTCCAAAATAGCGATCCTGGAGAAATAGATATCACTGCTCCCATGTATGTAGAAGATCCTACACAAGGCTTATATTGGATCGCTATGGTACATTATTTGCGCAGTCTAACTAAGATGTTTGCCGGCAATGATCCTAAAGCAGGCAATCCCCCTCCAGTTATATTTTTAAACGGTTACGGCAATTATGTCTTCAAGAATGTTCCTGTTGTAGTTAAGAGCATGAACGTAGACATGGATAAAGAATGTGATTATATCGGAGTTAATGTTGTAGGCAGTGCCGCAGGAGCAGTAGCAGGAGTAGCAGATTCAATCGGCGGACTATCTGATACATTAGGAAATGTGTTGCCAGGATTTGGCGGAGTAACTAGCGACATTACAGGTGCTGTTAGTACGATAGCTGGTGGTGTAGGTCAAGTAGCTGGATTGTTGGGAACATTTGGAGTAGGTGGAACTATTAGCGGAGGGGTGAGCCATGTTCCAACAAAGAGTACATTCACGGTTAAACTGCAACCTATATACAGTCGTGACAGTGCCCGCAAATTCAGTCTTGATCAATTCGTTACTGGCGGCTATCTAAATAATTCATTCGGATACATTTAATATGACAACGCTTTATTCCAACACTAGTCCCTGGTATAATACTCAAATAACACAAAATTATCTTGATGTGTTAACTATCAGACCAGTAGCGGCACAAGTAGATGATTTTCTCTATACTATAGAAAGTCAATATACATATAGACCTGATTTATTAGCATCAGACTTGTATGGCGAACCTAATCTATGGTGGGTGTTTATACAACGTAATATGGATGTACTACAAGATCCTGTATTAGATTTTGTACCAGGCACTAAAATTTATATACCAAAGAGTAGCAGTTTAAAAACTGTGTTAGGACTATAATATGGCAGATCAACCTACACTTGATCCCACTGCATCGACTAGTTCAACAGCTTCAATAGTATCAACAGATGCCAGTAGCTTTAGTTTAAGTACAGTAACTGATGCAGTATCTGGCGCAGTGTCTAGTCTTAATTCTTTTTTTAAAAAATTATCTGTAAAATTACCTTTACCTAATCCGCTGTTCGCCTATGCCAGTTATGATTATATTCTTGGATTGGGTATGTTAAGCATGAACGAAATTAATAATCCTGACACTACCTACATGGCAGGCAAGAGCGTTCATCTAGTAGCTAAGGATGCCAACATTGATCCTAATAATCGAGTCAACACTAGCTACGGTAAATTTGATTTTTTTATTAATAATCTGACCCTTAAAAGTGTAATTGGATTTGAAAGAAACCATAACACTAATGTTTTAACAGCAACATTTGAAATTATAGAACCTTACAGCATGGGATTATTTTTTATTTCATGTCAACAGCTGGCAACACAGTTGGGATATAGCAACTGGAGAGAAGCACCGTTTTTATTAACTATAGATTTTAGAGGTAATAAAGAAACTGGAACGATGTCTACGATTCCAAATACTAGCCGTAAAATTCCAGTTAGAATAATTACAATGGACATGACAGCCGGACCCGAAGGCTGCAAATATTTGTGTAAAGCAATAGTATGGGGACAGCAAGGTCATACAGATACTGTTAAGAAGTTTAAAACAGACGTGTCAGCCCAAGGATCTACAGTACAGGAAATATTACAAACAGGTGTAAACAGTGTTCAAGTGGCTATGAACAAATTTTACAAACAACAAGCAGATGATTTAGGATTAGACTACGCAGATGAATGTGTAATTTATTTTCCACAGGTACAAGCTTCGGCGACATCAACTCCTGCATCTGGCGGCGGAATTTTTGATTCTAATGTAGTGAATATAGGAAATAGTCCAACATTAACTGGCGCTAATTTCACCTCTAGTGATTCTATTTTTAAAAATCTTGGAGTTAGCCGCAGTACCATAAATGCTACTCTAGTTCAAGATGACGGTGCCGCCAACGAAATCGGCCAAGCAACTTTAGGAATGAACGAACAGAAAAAAGCCGATGTGGTTTTTAACGGTGATAATGCTGTATATGATTCTAAGAGCGGAAACTTTTTTCAATTTAATGCCGCTAAACAAGATACTACAAAAACACAAATAAAATTTCATCAAGATCACGATGTTATAATGGCTATCAATGCCGCAGTTTTTCAAAGCGATTATATTAAGAAAAGTTTAAATGCGTCAAACATAGACGAAAATGGATTTCGAAATTGGTGGAGAGTTGAAACACAAACTTTTTTCCTTCAAGGCGAATTAAATGTTAAAAATGGGCAGTATGCTAAATTACATGCCTTTAAAGTAGTTCCATATAAAGTTCACAACAGTAAGGTCAATGCAGGCGGAGTAAAACCTCGAGGATATACTGGTCTAACTACACAAGCCGCAAAGGTCTACAATTATTTGTATACAGGAAAAAACGTAGATGTATTAGATTTTAAAATTAATTTTAAAGTTAGTTTTTTAACTATGTTATCTGCTCAGTCACCTAGCAAATCAATGGATGCACAGAATACCGCAAGCCAAGGAGGCACTGATAAACAGCAGTCGAACCCAAATCCTCTACCAAAGGGCGAAGCGCCTGATGGGTCAATTGGTACAACTATGCTTAGTTTTGCTAAACGATTATTAAGTACAGACTTACAAGGTGGTGGCGGATTAGAATCTGCACAAACTAGATCAGCTAAGGAGTTCCACGATGTTGTAACTAAAGGAGTAGAACTCCTAGCACTACGATTAAAAATCATAGGTGATCCTTATTGGATCGTACAAAGCGGTACCGGCAATTATTCTAGTGCGGCAAGCCAATACAAAAATGTTAATAATGATCAAACTGTAAATTGGCAAAACGGTGAAGTTGATTGCCTAGTTAACTTTAGAACGCCGGTGGATTTAAATCAATCTACTGGACTGTATAATTTTGGAGGATCGAGTAAAAGCGCACCGGTAAATCATTACAGTGGCCTATATCACATTATTGTTGTAACTAGTAATTTTAGTGACGGACTATTTACGCAAGAATTAAAAGGTGTAAGAAGACCGTTGTATGAATCTAAGAAAGCAGAAGCTACTCCAGAAAATACTTACAATATATCTAACTCTACTCCGAATAAAAAAGACCCTGACAACACTAACGGATAACATATGGCAGATCAAGACGACTCAACGTATAGCTCGGACAGTGCAACGCCTAGAGAACCGGGCCCTTTTCTTGCTAAGGTAGTTAGCCATCTAGATCCTAGCTACATGGGACAACTACAGGTTGAAATTCTTAGACCTATCAGTAACAGTAAGACAGAAGGAGAATTGCGTATAGTAAGTTATATGAGTCCTTTCTATGGGGTAACTGGTGTTGCCTATGTTAATCAAGATCCTAACAACTACAACAACACACAAAAAAGTTATGGTATGTGGATGGTTCCTCCAGACGTAGGCAATACTGTTATAGTATTTTTTATACAAGGAGATCCTAAAAGAGGATACTGGATAGGATGTGTACAAGATGAAAATATGAATTTTATGTTGCCGGGGATCGCTGCCACTGAAAATAATGTCGACGGTGGGGGCATTGGAAATCGTGTACCTGTAGCAGAATATAATAAAAAAATAAACGATTCAAACGCAGATGCAACAAGTTTTTCTAAACCTCAACATCCATTTACAACTGTTTTACAAAATCAAGGACTACTACTAGACGACACTCGCGGAATCACTAGTAGTAGTGCAAGACGAGAAGTGCCTAGCATGGTATTTGGAATTAGTACCCCCGGACCAGTAGACAAAAATCCCAATGCTCCAAGAGGTGCTATTGGCAAAACAGAAAGCCAAATTCCTAATGCTTTTGTAAGCCGACTAGGAGGAAGTACATTTGTAATGGATGATGGTAATCCTGCCTTTTTACGTAAAACTCCTGCAAGTAGTGGACCTCCTGTCTATGCCGCAGTTGAACAAGGAGAAGCAGACGGTAATGTTAATTTTCCTCACAACGAACTTGTGCGAATTCGTACTCGCACCGGACATCAGATCCTTTTACACAACAGTGAAGATTTAATCTACATAGCAAATGCTAGAGGAACTGCATGGGTTGAATTAACAAGCAACGGTAAAATAGATATATTTTGCCAAGACAGTATAAGTGTACATACAGGTAATGATGTTAATTTTACAGCCGATAGGGATATTAATTTTACTGCCAAGGGCAGTATTAATCTAAATTCTGCGGCAAATATTAATGTAACAGCAACAGGTAACACTAATATTAACAGTGCGCACCATTATGAAACAGCAGGCAAAATTGATATGAATGGCCCAACGGCGGCCAAGGCGACCAAGACAGCTAGGGTACCAACTGCCGAACCTTGGGCCGGCCACGAGAATCTAAACCCTACACAATTTACACCTACTAACACAAAATCTGTAGCGTCGCCTACTGCCGTTACACCGCCTACATATTATCAAAAGTATACAACTAGTTTAGATCCATTTAAGCGAGTACCAACTCCTAATCAAGGACAATAATCATGCCATCAAATTCAAATTTATACAACAAAATAACATTGCCAGCCGCCCTACTGCCTGACAACATTGGACCTAAGATGTACAAAGGATTTAGTACTGTAAACACTAATACTGAAAATTACAACCTCTATGATTTTGAATTGATTAAACAAGATCTATTAAATCATTTCAATACCAGACAAGGCGAACGTCTAATGAATCCTCGATTTGGCACAGTAATATGGGACTTGTTGTTTGAACCATTAACTGACCAAATTAAAAACATTATGCTTCAAAATGTCAACGAAATTATAAATTATGATCCTAGAATTAAAGCAGAAAGTGTGATAATAACAGCGTACGATCAAGGCATACAGATACAATGTACGCTGACCTATGTTCCTTATAATATTCAACAGACATTGCAGTTAAATTTTGATCAAGCTAACGGATTGTTAGTTGCGTAATTAACTACACACATAATACAATCAAATAAATACCATATTAGGATAAATCATGAGTTCAACCGATAGACAAAATAACCTGCTGATATCTGAGGATTGGAAGAAAATCTATCAAAGTTTCCGTAATGCGGACTTCCAAAGCTATGACTTTGAAAATCTACGTAGAACTATGATTCAGTACTTACGTACTAATTTTCCTGAAGATTTCAACGATTATATCGAGTCTAGCGAATACCTTGCTCTAATCGATCTTATCGCATTTTTAGGACAAAGCATAGCATTTCGCGTTGATCTAAATGCTCGTGAAAACTTTTTAGAACTTGCAAGTCGTAGGGACAGTGTGCTACGTCTAGCACAATTAATCAGCTACAATGCAAAACGTAATATTCCTGCACAGGGATTATTAAAAGTTACCACGGTTCAAACTACAGAAACTGTAATAGACAGCAATGGTAGAAATATTGCTAATCAAGTAATTACTTGGAACGATTCAAGCAACACTAATTGGTATGATCAATTTATTAAAGTGATCAACGCCGCACTGCCACAAACACAACAATACGGTAATCCAATAGCTTCTGCAACAATTTATGGAATCCCAACTAGTCAATATCGTTTTAATGCAACTAACGCCAATGTTCCAATTTTTACATTTAGCAATTCAGTTGCTGGACGAAATATGAACTTTGAAATTACCAGCACAACATTTAGCGGTCAAAGTTATATCTATGAAGAACCTCCTAAGCTAGGTACAAGTCCTGCATTTATCTATAGAGATGATGGCCACGGTGCCGGCAGTAGTGGATCTGGTTTCTTTTTTAATTTTACCCAAGGCAACTTGCAAGTTGGACAATTTACTATTACTCAACCTAGTAGTAATGAAAGTGTAGATATTGCTACACAAAATATCAACAATAACGATGTATGGTTATATCAATTAGATCAGAATGGTCTTGAAAGCACATTATGGACACAGGTTAGTTCAACAACTGGTAATAACATTATCTACAATAGCCTAAATAAAAATATCAAAAATATCTATACGGTGATTACTCGTACAGGCGATACTATTAGTCTAGCATTTAGTGATGGCACGTTTGGTAATTTGCCAATCGGTAATTTTAGAACTTATTACAGAATCAGTAACGGTTTAAGTTATATAATTAATCCAGCAGACATTAGAAATGTTGCTATCAGCGTTCCGTATACCTCAGCATCGGGAACAGCAGAAACAATAACATTAACTCTTGGCCTAGCATCTACAGTAAGTAATGCAGTAGTGTCAGAAGACAATACAAGTATTAAAACAAATGCACCGCAAACATATTATACACAAAATCGTATGATTACTGGTGAGGACTATAATATTAGTCCGTTAAGTGCAACACAACAAGTTGCCAAAGTCAAAAGCGTCAATCGTGTAAGCAGTGGTATTAGTAGATATTTTGATCTTGCAGATCCTACTGGCAAGTACAGTAGTACTAATTTATTTGCCGATGACGGTGTTATATATCAAGACTATTATACATCTGGCACACAATTTACCTACACAACTAAGGTTGATATCCAAGGAGTCATACTTAATACTGTAACTGATATTTTATCAAGTCCTGATCTTGCAAATTTTTATTACAGTAATTTTGTTAATTTCTTAACATCTAGTCTAAACATTGCATGGTATCAAACTACTAAAGACAGTACATCGTCGACGGGATATGTAGGAGCAACAACTGACAAGACAGCCTATAAAGTAGGCAGTTATACTAATACTGATTTAAAATATCTTACAGTAAATGCTCTAGTAAAATTTACAGCACCTGCCGGAAAGTATTTTGACACAACTAATAGCAATGCATTAGTTACTGGCTCTGGAACAGCATCCGGAGCGTCATCGTATGTCTGGGCACAGGTAACTGGAGTAGTAGGAGATGGCACAGCTAATAACACAGGGGTGTTATCTACAGGACTAGGACCTATAACATTTAATCAGCCAATTCCGTCTGGTGCAATCCTATCAAAATTAATTCCAGAATTAACCACTACAATTAGTTCATCAGTAGTTACTACTATGACTGATTTAATATTTGCTAATAAACCATTTGGTCTTCGATACGATGCAGTTTCTCAATCGTGGCAAATTGTATTTGAAGCAAATTTAAATACTACTTCAAATTTTAGTTTAGGTAATCAAGGAGATACTACAAATTCTCAACAAGATGCCAGCTGGCTTCTAAGATTTTCAACTGACAATGAATTTTATACAATAACTGCAAGATTACTTCGCTACATATTTGAAAGTGATAAACAAGTACGATTCTATTTTGATAGCAATAATCCGATTTATGATAATTCAACTGGCACAATAATATCAGATCAAATTAATGTTCTTAGCATTAATACATTGCCAGACAGTACATCTGCGTTTACACTTGATCAACAGTGGTTAGTAACTAAAGAATATAGCGGATTAGATGGATATATCGACAACAAAAAAATTCTAATTACATTTAATCGCGCATCGTCGAATGGAAGCATTGCTGACCCGGAAACATTTATAAACATTGTATCTCCATCGACAAATCCGTTAACAAAATATATTTTACAACAACGCTACACTCTAGGTGACGGACAAGAAGATTACCAATATGTAGCCAACACAGGTCAAGTAGTAATTGCAGCCACTCAGGCATCTGTTCAAGGATCGCTAACATCATACCCTGATGGACAATATTTTTATTTTGTTGACACGGGTATAGTGAAACAACTAACATTGTCTACTGCTAGTCTATTACCTACATTAGACTATAAGGTCTATATTGGACGAGATAATTTAAAATTTCAATATACTCACAGTGCTGATTATAATTCTAGAATTGATCCAAGTGCTAGCAATATTATTGACATATATGTATTAACTAAAAACTATGATACTGCATTTAGACAATGGCTGGCTGGAAATATAGTTACAGAACCTTTACCTCCTAGTTCAGATCAATTAAACGATTTGCTTTCTTCAAATCTAAATTTAATTAAATCTATTAGCGATGAAATAGTATATCATCCGGTAACCTATAAAGTATTGTTTGGATCAACTGCTGACCTTGATGTTCAGGCTACGTTTAAAGTAACTAAAAACCCAAGTAGCGTAGTAAGCGACAATGATATTAAAGCAAGAGTAGTGGCAGCGATCAACACTTTCTTTAATTTAGATAACTGGGACTTTGGTGATACATTTTATTTTACAGAATTATCAACTTATGTAATAACTCAACTAGTACCAGATGTAACAAACTTTGTAATTGTTCCTAAACAATCTGGTTTGTATTTTGGTAGCCTATTTGAAATAAAATGCCCAAGCAATCAAATTTTTGTTAATGGCGCAACAGTGTCTGATATTGAAATTATAACAGGTATTACTAGCGGTAATATTAAATCAGTTACTGGAAATGCACTAACCGCGATCAGTTCAAATCAAAATGTAACTAGCGCAAATTACGGAGCTAATAGCTAATGGCTGATAGTATTAACCCTAACGGTACTACTGCAATCGCAGTTAATTTCTTACCTAATTTTTATAAAACTGATTCTAACAAAAAGTTTTTACAAGCTACTATTGAACAATTAGTTCAACCGGGAACAGTAAAGAAAATTAACGGATATATTGGCCGCCCAAACGCCAAGGCGGCTACGGGCAGTGATGTATATCTTTCTGCTCCTACTCAACAACGTCAAGATTATCAACTTGAACCAGGTTTCGTCGTCCAGGATACACTAGGTAACACTACATTTTTTAAAGACTATATTGATTATATTAATCAATTAAATGTATTTGGCGGAAATACTCTAAATCACAGTAGGGTCAATGCACAAGAATTTTATAGTTGGGATCCTCATATCAATTGGGATATGTTTGTTAATTTTCAAAACTACTATTGGTTGCCATATGGTCCTGACACAATTACAATACCAGGACAGCAACAGGCAATCGTAAGTACGTATACTGTTACACTTCAAACCGAAGCGGCAGACTATCAATATGTCTTTACTCCAGACGGATTTAGTCCTAATCCTGTATTGAAACTATACAGAGGACAAACTTATACATTTGACATTACAAGTTCAGGAAATCCTTTTAGTTTTAAAACTGTAAGATCTACTAACATTGCTGATAGATATGTTATTCCAGGAATAAGTGCTTATGGTGTTACTAAGGGTACAATAACATTTACAGTTCCTCTAAATGCACCTAGCATTTTATATTATCAAAGCGATAACGATCAAAATGTAGGAGGCGTAATAGAGATTTTTGATATTACGGAAGACACATTTATCGATGTTGAAAAAGATTTACTAGGCAAACAAACTTACACATTACCTAATGGTCTTGCATTAAGTAATGGAATGAAAGTTAAATTCAGTGGTAATGTTTCTCCAACAGAATATGCCGCTGGTGAATTTTATGTAGATGGTGTCGGATCTTCAATTAAACTTATTAATAAAAATATTTTAGAAATTGTAACATCGTACACTAAAACAGAAGCTGTTTATTTTGATAGTGTGCCATTCGACACACAGCCGTTCAGCGATTCATCAGGATTCGCCAGTACAAAAGATTATCTAACAATAAATCGTGCTAGCAGAGATCACAATCCGTGGTCAAGATATAACCGTTGGTTCCATAAAGATGTAATTAATGCATCGGCAAATTTTAACGGACAGATAGCAAGCCTTGATCAGGCATCTAGAGCTGTACGACCAATTATTGAATTTAATGCAGATCTAAAATTATTTAATTTTGGAACTAATGCTATCACTGATGTTGATTTAATTGATACATTTACAACTGATGTATTCTCAACTATTGAAGGTACTGCAGGCTATAATGTCGACGGCACTCCATTGAGTCGAGGTCAACTAGTTTTGTTTACAGCCGATACTGATAGACTAGTTAATGGACATATCTATCAAGTAACATTTATTAATATCAGCGGATATAATCAAATTCATTTAGTACCTTATGCTGTTCCTTCGGTTAATCAAGTAGTGCTAGTTAAACAGGGTTCTAAGAATCAAGGACAGATGTATTGGTATAACGGTACATCTTGGCAACTAGCCCAACAAAAAACAGCAGTCAATCAACCTCCGTTGTTTGATATTGTTAATTCAGATGCAGTGTCTTTTGGCGACACTTCAGCCTATCCAGGAACTACATTTAAGGGCACAAGTATATTTTCATATGCGATTGGAACAGGGACAGCAGACACTGAATTAGGATTTCCTTTAAGTTATAAAAATATTAGCAATGTTGGTGATATTGTTTTTAATTTTAATTTGTTGTCGGATACTTTTCAATACAAGCTAGAAAATACAGCTTTATCAACAGTTAATATTAAGACAGGATACCTAACAAGTCAGGACTATGCCGGCAATCCAGTTTATCAAAATGGCTGGCAAGTTTGCACCTTATCTAATACTCAAGCCGCGATTAGAATTTACAAAAATTCTAAATTAACAAATAATTTTCCTTTAGATATTTTTGATGACATCACTAATCTTAGTGATTTAATGGTACATGTCTATGTAAACGGTGTTAGATTAGATCCTAGCTTGTGGGCAGTAGTTGATAGCAATGTTTATAAAAAAATAGTTTTAAAAACTGCAATCAGTACAACTGATATATTAACTATCAGAGCATTTGCCAGCCAACCAATTAATTCTAATGGTTATTATGAAATACCGGTCAATCTGCAAAACAATCCACTAAACGAAGATGTCAAAAATTTTACTTTAGGCGAAGTTATTGACCATGTTGGTTCTATTGTTGATAATTTAACAACATTTAACGGTATCTATCCAGGACCTGGTAACCTAAGAGATTTAGGAAATATTACTCAGTTCGGAACAAAATTCTTACAGCATAGTGGTCCTGCCGGTCTGTCAGTTTATCATGTTACTAGCGAAACAAATAACATTGTAAGAGCTATTGAAAAAAATCGAGAAGACTACAGTAACTTTAAGAGAAATTTTATTAGTGTTGCTGAAACACTTGGTATCGATGCTGATTCCGCTACACAAGTAGATGCAATTTTAAATAAAATTAATTCTAACAAACCAAACACATTCCCTTATTACTTTAGTGATATGGTGCCTTACGGCGCTAGTGTCAAGACGAATTTAACTGTTGTTGACTATAGAATTAAAAATTATCCATTGACTAATGTATTTGATTTAACAACATTATCAAATAAAGCAGTTGGCATTTATCTAAATGGTACACAACTTTTATACGGTTCACAATACACATTTAATAGTCAAGGATTTGTAACTATTGATCCAAGTGTTACTTTAAATAACAGCGATACAATTACTACCGTTGAATATAAAAATACTGATGGTTGCTTTGTGCCAGAAACACCTACTAAATTAGGGCTATGGCCAAAATACGAACCTAAGATATATCTAGACACAACATTTGTTACACCTACCCTAATGATCCAAGGACATGACGGTAGTCTAACAGCGGCCTACGGCGACTATCGAGACGGAATTATTTTAGAATTAGAAAAAAGAATTTTTAATAATATTAAAGTACAATATGATAAATCGATCTATGATATAGCTGATGTAATTCCAAGTTACAATAGATCTAATGTATATAGTCGTGTAGAATTTGAACAAACTCTAGCACCAAGTTTTTACAAATGGGCCAGCTTAGTAAACCAAGACTTTACTAAACCTTTACGTTATGATATTACAAATAGTTTCACATGGAACTATTCGGGGCATTCAGCACCCAACGGTACTACAGTTCCGGGCTATTGGAGAGGCATATATCGTTATCTTCTAGATACTGATCGTCCTAATATTTGTCCTTGGGAAATGTTAGGTTTTAGTATAGAACCTTCGTGGTGGACCAGCACTTACGGACCAGCACCTTATACCAGTGAGAACCTAGTCATGTGGCAAGACATTGCCAATGGTCTAGTTAAAGGTGATGGCACGGTTCCAGCAGTAACTTTAACAAAATATGCTAAACCATTTTTAACAAAGCACATTCCTGTCGATTCTAACGGAAACCTAATTAGTCCAATAGCATCTGGATTAGCCATAGGCACTGTTACTTTAGATAGCGACGGAAGTTTTGTATTCGGAGATGTAGGCCCGGTTGAATCAGCTTGGCGTCGTAGTAGCCATTTTCCTTTTAGTATAATATTGACTTCAATACTACTAACTCCTGCAAAAACATTTGGCGTACTATTAGATAGAAGTAGAATCGTTCGTAATTTAGCAGGACAATTAATTTATAAAGATACTGGATTACGTATTCGTCCAGCAGACGTAGTATTACCTAGCATTTATTCAAGCACTACTAGAGTGTCAACAGCTGGTATTATAAATTATCTAGTAAATTATATTCTAAGTGATAATTTAAAATCTTATAATGCATATCAATATGATTTAACTAATATTGATGCAAGATTAAGTTATAGAATTGGCGCATTTACCAGTAAAGAAAAATTTAATTTATTATTAGATTCTAGAACGTATGCCGCTACTAGTTCAGTATTTGTCCCTCAAGAAGATTACAGCATTGTATTGAATAGTTCTAGTCCTATTAAGAAGATTACCTATAGCGGAGTGGTTATTACAAAACTCAATGTCGGGTACGAAGTTAAGGGATATAGCACTACTCAATTATATTTCAAATATTATCCATATACACAATCTGGTACTACAATCAATGTTGGTGGAATATCAGAGAGCTTTACAACTTGGACTGAAAATCAGCAATTTGCGGCAGGGACTTTAGTCAAGTATGGAAATAGTTATTATCGAGTAAAAACAACTCACACGACAACTACTTCTTTTGTAGGTTCTTATTACACAAATTTAAGCACCTTGCCAGTTATTGGCGGTCGAACTGCTACATTTAGAAAAGCATGGAATCGTAATAGTCCTATAACAGTGCCATATGGTACTGTGTTTAATACTGTACAGGATGTAGTTGATTTCTTATTAGGTTACGGTGAATATTTAAAAGATCAAGGATTTATATTTGATGAATTTAATTCAAATTTAAATGCAGTGACTAACTGGGAAACTAGTGCAAAAGAATTTATGTTCTGGACTACACAAAATTGGAGTGCCGGACAAGATAAGTGGACTGATTGGATTCCCAACACGTCAATACCATTTAGTAGCATTGTAAGATATCAAGGCGAATATTATCGTGCAGTTAAATTGATACCGCCATCATCGACATTTACCGCTAGTAATTTTGTTAAACTAGATGGTCTTAGTTCAGTTGGTAGTGGTGTTATCAGTCTAAGTCCTAGTGCTAATAAAATAACATTTAAAACAGACTTGTCAGTAGTCGATGATATTACTAATTCATTTAACGGTTATGAGATTTTTAAAGTTGACGGTACACCGTTAGAATCTGTGTTTATTAATTCTTACAGAGAAGACACAGCAGTAAGTTATAGCAGTAGAACTACCGATGGTATATACGGTGCAAGTTTCTTCTTAGTACAAAAAGAACAAGTAGTAATCCTTAATAATTCTACTATGTTCAATGATACAATTTATAATCCGCCTACCGGTTATAGACAAGAACGAATCAAAGTATCGGGATATGTCAGCGCCAATTGGTATGGCGGTTTTGATGTTCCGGGATTTATATTCGATGAAGCAATTATAAACGATTGGCAACCTTGGCAAGATTATAATCTAGGTGATATTGTCAAATATAAGCAGTTCTATTATAGTGCTGATACGTTTGTTAAAGGCACAGAATTTTTTGTTCCATCCAGCTGGGTTAAGTTAAACATAGCACCTATGGCCGAATTACTACCTAATTGGAGTTACAAGGCAGGGCAGTTTACAGATTTCTATAGCCTCGATAGCGATAATTTTGATTCTACACAACAAAAAGTTGCACAGCATTTGATTGGCTATCAAAAGAGAACATATCTAGATAATATTATTAAAGATGACGTTAGTGAATTTAAATTCTACCAAGGAATGATTCGAGAAAAGGGCACACAAAATGTTTTAAATAAACTGTTCGATGTTCTAAGTGCAGATAATTTAGATAGCTTAACGTTCTATGAAGAATGGGCGATTCGTGTAGGGCAATATGGTGCTAGTGAAGCATTTAGTACTATAGAATTTATTTTAGACGAGACACTATTTAAAAATAATCCTCAAGGATTCGCATTAGTTAACCAACCTAATCTAAATGCCTATGATTTTATTATTCGTCAAACACCTAACGATGTTTACTTAAAGCCATTAGGCTATAATAGCCAACCATGGCCGGCATTATTAAATTATCAACCATACTTGCGCAGTGCAGGATATGTAAGATCTTCAGACGTATTTTTAAGTTTAGGATATCTATCAGATATCGTAACCTATGATGTAACTACATTTAAGAATAGTGCCTATGTTTGGGTAGCGTTTGAAAATACAAGTTGGAACATATATCGATACACTGATGTAAATTTACAAGTTACTGGAGTAGCCTACGACGGCGCAAGTGTTTTAACTATAACAGTTAAAAATGATGTGACATTGTCAGTTGGTTCGTGGATAGGAATTACACAAACAACACAAATCAACGGTTTCTATCAAATTGCCAGCGTAACTTTAAATTCATTTACAGTGTCTGCAACAATTTCAGGATTTACAACACCATTTCCTGATCTTTCTAGAATTACTATTTCAGCATTGTTGAGTCAACGCACAGCTACAATCGATAATATTGATTCAATCATTCCAAGAAAATTATTATCAGGTGAGCTTTTGTGGACTGATGATGCAGGAAACGGACAATGGGGAGTATGGCAGTATAGTCCAATATATGTAAAATCTTCTTTAACTAATACATCTCCAGCAGGGTTATTAAATTACGGTAGAACTATTGGCATTAATTTTAATGGTACGATTTTAGGTATCTCTACAGCTAATGGGGAAGTTATTACATGGGATAAAGCCGGACCTAAGTCTCCATGGATACAACGAAGTGTAGTTCAAGTACCATTTATTGCAACATCGGCTCATGCACCTGTACCATCTACTATAGCCACAGTTGTATCCTTTAGCACAGACGGAACTTGGATGGCAACTGGAAGCCCAGGAGTAGGATATGCATATTCAAACTATGCAGGCGAATACAATACAAATAATACATATACTCAAGGTTCAATAGTTTCAGTATCTCATTCAAATTTCTATCAAGCATTGCAGGCAGTTCCAATTAATACTGCTCCGGGAACCGGTTATGTATCAAATGTATTCTGGGAAAGTGTTCCTTATATTCCGGTCATACAAACAGGTACTACAAGCAATTTAATTGCACAAGGAGTAATAAGTCTTTATAAGAAAGACGCAAACAACATCTACAATCTAGTAGACACGATTATTAGTCCAAATCCGCAGTCGAATGAACTATTTGGTTCAAGTATACAGTTCTTCAATCAGTCTGCAACATCAGCTAACCTTTTAGTCGGCGCTAGCGGATCTGGAAAGATATATTCATTCGTGTATGGTACTGTACAAGAAGCAAGTTCTGCATATAATCCTGTTGGCAGTAGTAATGCTACCCTAGTATTAACCAGTACAGCAGGTATATTACCAGGCATGACAGTGTCCGGCACCGGGTTTACAAGTGGACAAACAGTATTGTCAATCGCTAGTGCAACTACTTTAATACTCAGCGGTAGTCCCGATAGTCAACCATCTGGTATAATTAAGTTTTCAATTAGCGGCTGGTTCTATAATTCTGTATATGCTACACAATTTAATGGCAGCACTTTAGGTAATGTTATTGTAGCAAGCGGTGATTCTCAATCCGCCTATGCGATCTCAGCTTTAGGCGGCACCAACGGTGTTGTACAAGTTATTTCTCAATCTAACACATATACTATTACTGGAACCACAGCTACATTTGGAACTAGTATTGCATTGTCAAATGACGGTACCTATATTGCGGTAGGTGATCCGTTAGCTACCGGTATCGACGTTAATCAAGGTGCAGTTGTTGTCTACAAATTAGTTAACGGATCATATAAACTATACCAAACAATCATTAATCATGCTCCACAAAATTCAGGATCATTTGGTAAAAAAATAGCCTTTATGTCTGATAAGACACTGGTAATTTATAGTTCCAGCGGCGATACAAATCGCGCTACAACATTTGACAATAATACAACTACATTTGATAAGAGTAGCACTGATTTTGTTACTACGAATTCTCAAAGCGGTCGAATTGATGTATATGATAACTATTCTACCAAGTGGGTCTATAGCGAAAGTCTATCTACTACTAATATTAGTAGTGACGGTTATGGTACCGGCTTTGCAGTAGGTAAGAATCATGTTATAATTAGCGCACCATATGCTATTGATCAAGGCCTAGCTTCTGGTCTAGTTTATGAATATAGCAAAACTGCAAATACTTACACTTGGTCAGTGTATAATACTGAAGAATCAAACGGTAGCAAGCCAGATATAACAAAAATTAAGAAAGCATTTTTATATGATCGAACTACTGGAGATTTAATTACTCATCTTGATGTAGTGGATCCGCTACAAGGAAAAATTCCCGGCATAGCCGCAGAGGAAATCACCTTTAACGCATTTTACGATCCAGCAGTATATTCCGTAGGTGACTCTACAGTTACAGTTAATTCTGTTAAACCTTGGGGTAAAGATCAGGTTGGTAAACTATGGTGGGATCTAAGAACAGCTAAATTTATAAATGCCTATGATAATGATGTGGTCTACAGAAATAGTGCATGGAATACATTAGCCCCAGGCGCAAGTATCGATATCTATGAATGGGTTTCTACATCTTATCTTCCAGCATCCTGGGACGCATTAGCTGACACAGAACAAGGCCTAGCATCCGGCATCAGCGGAAAGAGCTTATATGGAAATACATCATATAGTATTAGTCAGGTGTATGATACAATAACTCAATCTTTTAGAAATACATACTATTTCTGGGTAAAAAATAAAACTATTATTCCAAATGTTGCAGGAAGATATATTTCTGCGGCAGAAACTGCCAGCTTAATTGGTAACCCAAGAGGACAAGGATATCAGTACCTAGCTATAACAGGATTAAATTCTTTCAGCTTAGTAAATGTAAAACCTAATCTTAAGAATACAGATGTTGTTTTAAGTGTTGAATACTGGAATATTAAAAATACTAAACAAAATGTTCACAGCCATTGGAAAATTATTAGCAATGATGTTAATACAGTATTACCTAAAACTATTGAACAAAAATGGATAGATAGTTTATGCGGCAAAGACATTAACGATAGACCAGTTCCAGACTTAACTCAACCTATTAAGTTGCGTTACGGAATAGAAAATCGCCCTCGTCAAAGTATGTTTATTAACCGCTTTGAAGCTCTCAAGCAGGTAATTGAAAAGACTAATATCTTATTGGCAAATAATCAAATAGTTCATTCAAGAGATCTAACAGCTCTTAACAGTTTTGACACTCCACCAACAGAAATAACCGGTCAGTATGATACTACTATCAACGCTGAAACAGATTTAGTCTATGTAAGTGTAAGAGCGTTTAGAAGACCGTCATTGTCTGCACAAGTTTCAACAGATGGAAAAATTACAGGAATTACAGTGTCTTATCCAGGAGCTGGATATTTGTCAGCTCCATATATTGAAATTCATGGTGCAGGTCAAGGTGCGATTGTACGAGCTACTATAAATTCGTTAGGACAAATTATAGGCGCAACAGTTATTAATGCAGGAGAAGGTTATATTGCTAACAGTACTATAGTTACAGTTAGAGATTATTCTGTACTAGTTGCCAGTGATTCTACAGTCCAAGGAGCATGGTCGATATACAGCTATGATCCAACACAAGAAGTATGGTCAAGAATTAAATCTAAAACTTATGATGTTAGAAATTATTGGTCATATATTGATTGGTATGCTACTGGTTATAATCAATATTCTGCTCCAGACGTGTTTGTTGATACATTTGCAGATTTAAGTAGTATAAATCCATCTATCGGTTCTTTAGTGTACGTTGCAGTAGGACGTAATAGCGGTTGGGAATTATTATATAAATTTGCCAATTCGTTATCAGTTGACTGGACACAAACATATCAAGTAGTTGGAATACAAAATGGAACTATTCAATTCAGTTCCACCTTATACAGTTTTGCCAATACTAACATTGGATATGACGACAGTACCTTTGACGGAACAGTGTTTGATAACATTGGAACTAAAGAACTACGAATTATTTTGACTGCCTTAAAGAACAATATTCTAATAGACGAATATAAACAAGATTATTTAAATTTATTCTTCACTACAGTTCGATATGCTCTCAGCGAACAAACGTATCTTGACTGGATCTACAAGACCAGCTTTGTTAAGGCGATACACAATCTTGGAGGATTAAATCAGCCAGTTAATTATCAAACCGATAATATTTCAAACTTCCAAGATTATATTGCTGAAGTTAAACCTTATAGAACTAAAATTAGAGAATATATCAGTAACTACTCTAAAGTTGATCCTGCTGAAATACTAATTACTGACTTTGATTTACCACCAACTTATCTTGGTTCAAAATTAGTTCCTGTACAAACTTCGATGATCAACGGTGCAGTAACATCAGACAATCCAGTAATTCAAACCTATCCTTGGAAGAATTGGTTAGACAATCTTGGTTTTGTCGTAACAGAATTGAGACTAGTAAATGGCGGTAGCGGGTATGTTACAGAACCGACGGTAGTTATCTCAGGTGGCGCCGGTTCGGGTGCGACTGCAAGAGCATTCTATTCAAACGGAGTAATTAATAGACTTGTATTGTTAACTCACGGTACCGGATATTTGTCAGCACCTACAGTTACTATTAACGGTGGACTTAGTGCTAATGGAGTTGCGGCCAAAGCAGTTGCAATTATTGGCAACAGCTATGATTCTACTCAACCACATGGAGTTATCCGTAGCAATTTAATTAAGATGAAACTTGATAGAATAACTCAAAGTTATTATATTACAGATTTATCTCAGACTGAAACATTTAAAATTTCTGCAGGTTCTCAAATACAATTTACTCTAACTTGGGCACCTGATGTAAGAATTATTTTTAACACAGTAATTGAAAATGGCATAGAAGTGCGTAAACCTATCACTTCAGTTACTATTACTAATGGTGGCAAAACTGTTGAGGTACTTCGCGATCTATATGAGCTTACTGTAAAAACAGATACTACATTGGGCTATACTCGTTATTACGGACAGCTTACATTTAAAAATTCCTCAGATGCCCCTACAGTGGGATCAACAGTTATAATAACATACCAAAAAGATTGGTTGTTGTTGAATGCCGCTGATCGTATTCAATATTATTACGAACCAGTTAGCGGACAGATAGGAAAAGATATATCTCAGCTAATGACAGGTATTGACTACGGTGGTACTATAGTCAACGGTCTCGGCTTTAGCGTTGCAGCCGGATGGGACGCTTTGCCATATTACCAAGATAAATGGGACACGTTTGATTCAACATTTAGCGATTATATTGTTACAGTTACAGCCGGACAACGTACATTTACCTTACCTTATGTACCACCAGCCGGTACACAATTAAATGTATACTATCAACAGGCCAATGTTAATAGTTACACATCTGACGGTGTAACTCTAGTATGGCCATATAATTACTACGATTCATATCCTACTGTAACTGTAACGACGACTCTTGTAGCAGATAATCCATCCACAACTGTAAACATATCAGGTGTAATTTTATTAAAATTAACTAACATTACCGGAATTCACATCGGAGATACTGTTACAAGTAGCTCATCAGCAGTTGCATATAGTACAACTGTAACAGCGATCAATACTGGAACTAAAACATTGACTCTAAGTCAGATCCTTTACGGTAATGTTGTTGCAGGACAGTCATTTATATTCACTCGACAACTTAATCAGCCAGTTGATGTCGACATACTTGGCAATGGAACGATTGTATTAACTAATCCAATTACAGCAGGTAGTGTAATAAACATTTATGGAACTTATGTTCCAGTTAGAATCGATGATCCTAATTATGTTCCTCCGACTACCATTGACGATGGGGGAGTAGCATCAACATCAAGTATTGGAGAAATAGCAGTTGACGACGGAACAGCTAGCAGTACATCGAGCAGTGTTGCCGACGGCGGCGGAGCCAACAATCAAGTAACTGTATTCGGTAGTACCGTAGTAATGGTAACTCCAGTCGCCGACGGAATCACAAATCCTGTAATAACTATACCAAGTGATTACCCATCAAACACCGGCGATACATTTATCATACGTCAAAGTACTAGTGATGGCTCAATTAGACCCCAAGAATCAGACTATGATACTGCTTTAACTGGTGGCGATTTAGCCTACAGTACTGCAAGCGGACTATTGGCCGATGACATTATTGTTGACGGTGATGGGCTAGTTACACCAACCACTAGCCCTGCTCCAGAAGAAGTTGTTCCTGGACAGGTAGTAGATGCAGTAGCAATTAAAGTATACGATACTCCGGCGAATGGAAGTGCAAATATTAAAATTGATAATTTTATCGCAGATGGATCGACAACAGCATACAAAGTAAGCCAAATACCTTCAAGTCCACGAGCAATAATTGTTAAATTAAATTCAACTGTAAAAACTTATGGTACAGATTATACCGTAGATTATAAAAATCAGTTGGTAACATTCAATACTGCTCCCTCAGTTAACACAGCAGTAAGTATCTTTAGTCTTGGATTTAACGGAAGTAATATTTTAGACTTTGATCATTTTGTGGGTGACGGTGAGACAACTGAATTTGTTACTAAAGCACCTTGGTTGACCAGTGTAACTAGTTTAGTTTATCAAGACGGTATAGCAGTTAATCCGCAGTTATTTAAAACAGACAGCACTTATGTGAGTGCTAATAGAATTGGTTTGAAATTTGCTACAGCTCCTGCAGCCGGAGCATTGATAAACTATATCATTGTTAGCGGAAGCTCACAGACATTTGCAGTTACTAAAACTGAAACTATTGTGCCAAACGGTAGCACAACATACAAACTACAATATCCTATCGGAAACAGTTTACCTTTAGAATCAAGCATGTTGGTTCGAGTTGATCAAAATATTCTAACAGGGCCAAACAACAGCTACTTTACTATTGCTAACAATCAATTAGGCTACACTATTGATCCTAATCAATTCTTGCCTTATAGTGTAACTATTAATAATATTGTAGTCCTTGCAAATGGAATATCTCTAGCGATTGGTAGCGACTATACTGTAGACCTTAGCGGTATAACTATTAATATCAGTCAGTCAACATATAATGCGTATGTAGGACAAAAATTAATTGTTAGTATAACAACTAACGAGCAGTATACATACAATGCATCAACTGGTCAAATTACATTTAATCAGGCGTATGATAATACACACACTATTGAAGTAATCAGTTCATACAATCATGATATTTTAGATATTGAACGATCAGATGTTAACGTCAGTACTAATCTTACACTAGTTCCGGATACTGTTCAGTTCTTCAAATACAAATCAGTAACAGGAGGAATTTTACAATTAAGTCGTCCTGTGATTACTGATAGTTATATTTGGGTTATTAAAAATAATAAATTGTTGACTCCAGCAATTGATTATAAACTGAATGATGATAAAATTTCTATAACATTATCATCTACAACATTAGTCAGTGATCAAATCACTTTGATAACATTTAGTAGTAATGTATTGCTACCGGGTATTTCATATATGCAGTTTAAAGATATGTTGAATCGTGTACACTTTAAACGGTTAAATCTTAACAAACAAACATATTTGAAAAAATCTCTACACTTTAATGATACTACGATTACAGTAGCTGACGCCAGCAACTTTGATGCACCTAGCACAGTTAACAATCGTCCGGGTATTATTGAGATTAGAGGTGAACGTATTGAATTCTTTAGTCTAAATTATGACAGTACAAATCAAGATTGGGTATTGGGACAACTACGAAGAGGTACTCTCGGAACAGGAGTTCCTCCTCTACACAATGTTGGATCGTGGGTACAAGAAATTGGCGCCAGTGAAACTATTCCTTATACAGAAACTACAGTCACTGAACAAATTTCTAGCACAGGCAGTAACTTTATTAATTTGACATTTACTCCAACTCTAAGTAAAACTTCTTGGTCTTATGCATCGGGCTATGTATCTAGTATTCCTGCCGGGTATGGTCAATCTAATGATATAGAAGTATTCGTTGGAGGATATGACAACAGCGTAAGCTGGACTGCTAATACTAATTTTACCGCAGGAACAATAGTTACAAATGGAACTTATACCTACACTTGTGTGACGACTCATACAAGTTCTTCTAGCTTCAATTACGACTTCGTTACTAAAGGTTATTGGACATTCTTTATAGGTAATATTAGACTTAAGAAACAACCATACAAGGTTCACAATATTAATATCGCACCCGATAGCCCAGCAGGAGATTTACAATTAGATGCTGATTTTGCAGTTGACGGAGTATCACAGGGTATTTGGTTAACCACACCTCAGAAGATAGGTAACACAATTACTGTAGTTAAACGTACTGGAAAAGCATGGGATAGTTCAATAAGCATACTTGCTGATGACAGCAATATTGCTAAATTCCTCAAGGCAGCTCCGGGCGTATGGTATAAAGATTTTAAACAGGTAAGTACATTAGTATCGACTGGACCTTCGTTGTTTGACAGTGATGGAACTACGTTAGATAATGGTAATATAACATTCGATCAAGGATAAAAAAAGATGACGCAACAATTATTGAGCATAGGTACAGTGGCCAATGACGGCACAGGGGATACGTTAAGAACTGCTGGTACTAAAATTAACAGTAACTTTACTGAACTTTACCAACGTGCCGCTATCCCTTCAATTGCTGGGCAGACAGGAAAAGTCTTAAGCACGGACGGCACCGGCATTTTTTGGACGTCGTCTAGTACCGTTAATGCTGTACAAACTACAGGATCTTATAATGACCCAACATGGCTTACTGGTCTAAGTTATAGCAAATTAATTAATGCTCCTCAGCAGTACACTCTTCCTACAGCGGCTACTAATGTACTAGGCGGAGTTAAAGTTGACGGTGCAACAATTACAATTAACAGCGGAACTATTAGTGCTGTTCAATACTCATTACCAACTGCGACTACTGGTGTATTAGGAGGAGTTAAAGTTGATGGAACTACAATTACAATTTCCAACGGAGTAATTAGTGCTCCAGTAGCAAATTACACATTGCCTGCGGCAACAACGTTAGCACTTGGAGGTGTAATTATTCCAGCAGTAGCTACTAGTGGTATTACAAATACTAGCGGTAGTATTGGTCTTGCTGTAGCAAGTAATACACAATTAGGCGGTGTTAAAGTTGACGGAACCACTATTACTATATCTAACGGAGTAATTAGTGCACCATACGTTGTTCCTACTGCAACAGTATCTCAGTTAGGCGCAGTAAAACCAGATGGAACAACAATTACAATCAATGGCGGAGTTCTTACTGCCGCTAATGGTGCATATTCATTACCGACTGCTAGTACAAATGTACTAGGAGGTGTTAAAGTAGATGGTAGTACAATTACAATAGCTAATGGTATAATAACTGCAAATTATACTAATTACATATTGCCGACTGCTAGTACAAGTGCGCTAGGTGGTGTTAAGATTGACGGATCAACTATAACATTAAATGGCAGTAATCAGCTAGTAGCTACAATCCCAACAGCAACTACTAGTGTGCTTGGCGGCGTGATTGCTGACGGTACAACAATTGGTGTTACTTCGGGTACAATTAGCGCCTTGGCTAGTAACATACGAGCAGTGGCAGCCGCAATGTTTACTGGAGGATCAAATACCGGACTAACATTTAGTTACAATTCTGGCACAGGATTAATGACATCGACAAATACTGGCGGTTCTGGCAGCGGAATTCAAGGTGTTACAATTCAATCAGGCGGTGCAACTCAAGGAACATCAGCCGGTATTACAACTGTTAATTTTACAGGAACAGGTGTTGTTACTACAGGTTCAGGCAGCACAGCAACAGTAACAATTAATGCGGGTAATTATTCTTTACCAGCAGCCACAAGTTCAGCACTTGGTGGTGTTATTGTTCCAGCAGTAGCCACTAGCGGTATTACAAATTCAACAGGCACAATCGGTCTAGCAGTAGCAAGTACTACCCAGTTAGGCGGAGTTAAAATTGACGGAACATCCATTACATTAAATGGTAGTAATCAATTAGTAGCGACCGCATATACATTGCCAGCGGCAACAACATCAGTACTCGGTGGTGTAATTGTTGACGGTACAACAATTACAGCTTCTGGCGGCACAATTAGTGCGGTTGGAAATTCTCGAAATACTGTATCAACTACTACAACAACATTATCTAGTGCGGCAAGTGTTAATGCTACTGTAACAATGGCCAAGGGTTATGCCTTATACAGTATACAAGTTTCAGCAGGAGCATGGGTAACACTATATTCAAGTTCTACTGCACAATCAAACGACAGCGGTAGAAGCATCACAACAGATCCTACACCGGGTAGCGGAGTTATTGCCGAGACTATTACTACAACAGCAACAACTACATATTTTAGTCCGGCAGTGTTTGGATATAATAGCGATGGCACAGTTTCAACTAATGCATATTTGAAAATTTATAATAATAGCGGTAGTTCAACCGCTATTACTGTAACCTTGACATATCTAAAATTGGAAGTATAACATGGACTTTAAACCGGCTAATCTTGTTCCAGTGGATGCAAAAGATCCTAATACAGGAGCACCTCTTTCATCTATTGTAAGTGCCGGATATTTAACTCCGCCACAAATTGCCGCGGCATACGGACTTCCTGCTAGCACTGGTTATGGAATTAAGATTGGAATTATTAGTTTTGGCGGAGGATTTTTACAAAGTGACCTTAATAAATCCTTTGCAGATTTACAGACTGCGGGTTTAATTTCGTCTTCCCTAACACCGCCTACAATACAACAAAAATTATTTGATGGACAGACAGGTACATTTAGTACTAGCGATGGTGGAGCCAGCGGTGAAAATACAGTTGACATTTATTGTCTAGCCACTATGGCTCCTCAAGCTAGTATTACTATCTATATAGGAAATACCTGGACGAGTCAGTTTAATCAAGCTATAGCCGATGGATGCCATATTATAAGTGTAAGTTGGTCAACTTCAGAATCTAGTGATTTTTTATCAACACAATTTGCTACGGCATCGACAAACAAAGTATCTATCCTAGTAGCTTCTGGCGATCATGGATCGGCATGGTACAGCGGAGCAAATTCATTATCGGTAGGATATCCGTGTGCAAGCCCTCAAGTAATATCTGTAGGCGGAACAAAACTTATATTGTCAGGAAATTCTAGATCTTCAGAAACAGATGACAACAGAGATGCAAGTTTTGGATCCACATGGGGCGGTGGCGGCGGGCTTAGTACGCTGTTTTCTCTTCCGAGTTGGCAAACAGGATTACATTATACCCCTATAACTAACGGAGTCACTGGTAGCTCTACATCATTATCTGTAAGAGGTATTCCAGATATATCCGCACCAATGAATGTGTATTCAGTATATTATAATGGTTCAATTGGCGGCTTTGGAGGCACGAGTCTAGCTTGCCCTGTAATGGCAGGTATGTTAGCTAGACTTCAACAGTTAACTGGCGTACAACGATCTAGTGTCGACTATAATACATTATTTTATGCCAACCCTGGCGCATTTTATGATATAACAACTGGTACTAACAACGACCAAATAACTTCAGGATACGCAGGAACATCAGGGTGGGATTGTGTAACAGGATTAGGACCTCCGATAGGAACAGCCATATATCCGCTATTTCGTCCAAAAGCAACTTTTCCTAAACAAAATTACGGCTTTAGACCTGCAAGTGGTTCAGCTTATCCAAGACGTACTACTGGTGCTAGATGATTAAACTAGCACATAATAAACATTGATAAATATAAGATAAAGAGAGTTAACTATGCATAAAGACCAAACCGGAGTCCATATAGAAGGACACATTAAAATCTGGAATCCCGAAACTCAGGAAATTTTTGTAAACAAACGCAATGCGATTCACTACGAAAATATGAGTAATGCTCTAGCGCAGAGTCTAGCTAACAGCGGTCAGGGGTTTATTCAACAGATGGCCTTTGGCAACGGGGGTACATCAGTAGACCCTACAGGAATTATTACATACTTAACTCCAAACACTAGCGGAACTAATGCTAGTCTTTATAATCAACAGTATTTTAAAGTCGTTAATCAGAACTCAAGCACTAATACAGATCCAACTCGCAATTATATCGAAACTCGTCACGTTACCGGAACAAACTATACTGATGTTTTTGTAACTTGTTTACTAGACTACGGTGACGGTAGCAGTGCCGGACAATCAGCATTTGACAATGCTAGTTCAAATTCTAGTACATTTGTATTTGATGAATTAGGTTTACAAAGCTATAGTTCAACTGGTAATAGTTTATTGCTGACTCATGTTATATTTCACCCTGTGCAGAAAAGTTTAAATCGTTTAATTCAAATTGACTACACAGTACGTATTCAAAGTCTAACCGGCCTAGTGGGAGTGTAATCAATGACTTATCAAGTTACCTATACCGAAACAACTAATCCTTCTAAGGTACCTATTGTTGTACAAGATCAAAGTCTTAATAATCAAACTAGCATTACTTTTGTAGGAAAAAATTATTCAGGTTATGCTCCTGTAATAGCTACCGATCTACTACATTTATTAGAAAATTTTGCTAGTCCTACTGCACCAAGTAATCCGGTACAAGGACAATTATGGTATGACAACGGCTCTAGTACTTTAAAAGTATACGACGGTGCCGGCAGCTGGAATGCCGCTGGTGCAGTTAAGAAAGCGAATTCAGCTCCAGCAGTATCATCAAGTACTACAGGCGACTTATGGGTTGATACTACAAATAGTCAATTATATTTGTTCTCAGGTTCTAATTGGTTGTTAGTTGGTCCACAATTTAGTGCAGGTTTATTAACAGGTCCCCAGGTAGAAACAATAGTTGATACCAGTAATACTAGCCACAGTGTTATTAGTTTTTATTCTAACAATTATAGAATAACAGTTATTAGCAAAGATAGTTTTACACCTAAGACTACGATTCCAGGATTTACTACAATTAATGAAGGTGTCAATCTCAGCTCAGTTGACAGCGGACTTTCAAATAGCCCAACAAGATTTTACGGAACTGCAACATCAGCTGATGCATTATTAGTTAGTGGACAAGCAGTTGCGGCAGGAAATTTTTTAAGATCTGACAGCAGTACTCCTGTTTGTACAGTTCCGTTCAGTGTTCGCAGTGACGGCGGTATTAGTTTAGGTAGTAATTTAAGTTTCAATTTAGGAACATCGGGATCAACTGCTATAGTTTATAACAAAGCCAGCGGTAGCCCAATTGATTTTACATTAAACAACGCAGGAACAAACAATACGGTATTGCATCTTGATCCAACTGGTAAGGTTGGTATTGGTAGTAACAATACCAGTCCGGCTAGCACATTAGATGTTGGCGGACAAACAACAACTATAGGTATCAATGACACAGGAACCACAGATAGTTCGGCACTTGGGATTGGTAGTATTATAACCGCAGGTGGAATCAGCATAGCGCAAAATGTTAATGTAGGTAAAAATATCACATCCTACGGACAACTAATATTAAACAATCTAGATTCAGGTAATAATCCTGTCGCGGGAACAGTAATAACTCCTGGTAGTGACAGCGCAAATCAATTATATGATATTGGTTCGTCAAGCAGACAATTTAGAAACATATATGCTCAAAGCTTCGTAGGTAACTTCAATGGAACATTCACTGGTAATTTGAGTGGTAATATTACCGGAGCGGCAGCTAGACTAGCCAGTCCTACAGTATTCAGCTTAACAGGCGACGTTACTAGTAACAGCATCAGTTTTACTGGACAAACTACTAACGGAACTGCTACTTTTGCAACTTCGATCAGTTCAAGTATTATTTCAGCTAAAACTGCGGCAACAGATAGTCAATCAACTGACCAATTACTAGTATATCGAACAGGGACAGGACTGGTCAGCATGACTAAGTCGGTGCTATTCAACCATGTACCATTGCTTCCGGTTGGATCAATCTTACCTTATGCAGGTTCAACTCCGCCAACAGGATTCCTATTCTGTGATGGTAGTGAAGTTTTAATTAGTACATACGCTACTTTATTCAGCGTTATATCTTACACTTATAAAGCATCTTCGCAATTACAAGGTGCAGGAACGTTCTGCTTGCCAGATTTCAGAGGACGTTTTCCTCTCGGTGCAGACAATATGAATAACAGTTTAACTGTACCGTATAAAGATGGTTCAGGTACGCTAGTAAGCGCAGGCGGCGGACAAGCTAGCAGAGTAACTGACATAACAGCAAGAACAGTTGGTACCGGTTCTGGATCTCAAGCAGTGACACTTGCAACTTCTAACTTGCCAGACCATAAACATAACTTAGCTAGTTCTAATGCTCAATACTATGCCGCAGGTTTACCAGGAGCGGCCGCAGATCCAAACGCTATTCCTGGTTTAGGATTACCTGCTACAAGTACAGGATCAGGATTACCTAACAGCGGAAGCGTTATTGCTAGCCAAACTGGCCAGGCATTAAATGTAATGAATCCTTATGCAACTATAAACTATATTATCTATACTGGTGTAATCTAATGAGCTATACAATAAATCATTTTAACGGAACTAACCTTACACAAATTGTTGACGGATCAATTGATCAATCTGCTACTAGTCTTACCCTTGTAGGTAAGAACTCTAGTAGTTACGGACAGTATATTAATGACAACTTTGTATGGTTATTAGAAAATTTTGCTAACACTAGTCAACCTTCACATCCAATTACAGGACAACTATGGTTTGATACTACACAAAATAGACTTAAAGTCTACGACGGATCAGCGTTCAAGGTCAGTGGCGGAACTGTAGTATCAAATTCTATTCCTAGTAGTATTACAACTGGTGATATATGGATTGACAGTAAGAACGAACAGCTTTATTTTAATGACGGCATACAAACACTACTAGCAGGACCTATATATTCTACATCTCAAGGACTTACTGGATTCCAAGTTCAAACAGTTTTAGATACTAATAATATTAGTCATACTATTGCATTGCTGTATGTTTCGCAAACACTAATTGGTATTTTTAGTAAAGATGCATTTACTCCTGGTAGTGCTATTGCTGGATTCACAGGAAATATTAGTGTAGGATTTAATGTATCATCAACGACTGGTATTACATTCAATGTTCCGGTATCTGAGTCATACGGTCTGATAGCGGCCGATGGAACTATTAAAACTCCAAGCAATTTTATTAATACAGTTGGCAATGCCAGCATGACCGGTACTCTTTCAGTACAAAATGCTACTCCATTAATACTAGGACAAAATGCCAGTACTGAGATTGATGTTAATTCAGCATTATTCAACATTAAATCTAACTCAAGTAATCAAAATTTCCAAATTAGTACACTAGTAGGCAGTTCACTATCACCGGCATTGTTTATTAATTCAACTACTCAACGTGTAGGTATCTTTACAAATACTCCTGCAAGTACTTTGGATATCGGAGGAGATTTAACAGTCGAAGGAAATCTAACAGTATTAGGAACAACTACTACTGTTAATACAGTCAATGTTAATATTAGCGATAAAAATATTCTATTAGGAAAAGTAGCTAGCCCAACAGATACTACTGCTGACGGTGGTGGCATATCACTAGCTGGAGCAACTACTAAAACATTTGCATGGAATCAAGCTAATTCAGCTTGGACCAGCAGTGAAAATATGAATATTGTTACAGGTAAGACTTATAAAATTAATGGATTCGATGTTATTACTGCTACTAGTTTAGGTAATGTCATTACTAGTGCTCCTGGTATTACAAGTGTTGGTGCATTGACTAGTCTAACAGCAGGTTCTTTAACAATTACTAGTAACACTCTTAGTTCAGCACAAGCAAATACAAGTATTATAATAGCACCAACAGGAACTGGTAGTGTTAATGTAAGTTCAGCAAACATTGTCAATGTAGCAACTCCAGTAAATGCTACCGATGCCGCTAATAAATCGTATGTTGACAACAGCGTACAACTAGCTAATCAAAGTTGTAGCCTAACTACAACTGGATTCACTAATACCCAAATAGGAACAATTTTTATTACTAAACTGTTTTCAATTACAGAACATCAAAACAACATGATTGTTAGAGCGTTTTGTATAGATCAAGGAAGCACTCAAACAATTACAGCAGGTAGTTTTGTAGTTGGTAGTGTTTATCAAATTGTCAGCGTTGGATCTACAGTTTTCACCAGCATAGGCGCTACTTCTAATGCAGTAGGTACTATATTTGTTGCAAACGGAGTCGGTACAGGGTCAGGAACAGCGGCTCCTGTAATTAGAAATTTCCAATTAACTGCTGGAGTTTGGACTTACTTGAGCTATTCATAAGCCAAAATAGCATAAATACACTAGAACTAAGGAAACGGGCGAAATGTCATACACTATTAACAGATATAACGGAACTCAAATTGCAGTAGTTGCCGACGGCACTATTGATGCTACTCTTGATCTTAAAATTATTGGTAAAAACTATGCAGGATACGGAGCCGTACAAAACGAGAACTTTGTATATCTTCTAGAAAATTTTGCCAACACCACTCAGCCACCAAAGCCGCTTCCAGGTCAAATCTGGTTTGATAGCGGAAACAGCAAGTTAAAATTCTTTGACGGAAATAAATTCCGTACAACAGGCGGTGCTGAAATTGGAACAACTGCACCAAGCGGATTGACCATTGGTGATTTCTGGTATGACAGCAATAACCAACAGCTTTATGCATATAACGGTACTGGATTTACATTAATCGGCCCACAAGCAGTTGCAGGATCAGCAACAACACAAATGAGATCTGTAAGTTTAACAGATAATACTGGCGCAACACACGCTGTCATCGAAGCGATCGACAACGGTAATGTTATTTTTACAGTTTCAGCTGACAGCGATTTTACTTTAGATAACACTATTAATCCTATTACAGGGTTTACAACAATACATCAAGGTATTACCCTATGTTATACAAACAATAGCGGTACACCAGGCCAAACAACTTCAAGTCACAGATTCTATGGTACAGCAACTAACGCTGATCGTTTAGGCGGGTTAACAGCAAGTAGTTTTGTACAAGCAGGAAGCGGCAGCTTTACTAACCAAGTTAACTTTGCCGACGTCGGTTATACTGTTGGTAATCCAGTTGCACGTTTAGCAGTATTCAATGCCGGTGCTCTAGTTCCTACTATTGCTAATCAAGTAAGCAATACTATTTCATTCCAAACAACAGTAAGTTCTGTAACTAAGACACCTATGCAATTAGTAGGTACAGATGTTCTTCCAGGTGTTACATTAACCAGTAATTTAGGTTCTAGTGGTTTACAATGGAACAATGTCTATGCGAATTATGTATATTCAACTGCACAACAAGCAGATGCATTAAGTGTTGGCGGAATATACAGAACAGCTAGTACTAGTGCTACTGCAAACACGATTGCAGCCAGAGATTCTAGCGGTAATTTAACTGCTTCATTATTTTCTGGCATCGCATCGGCAGCTAACTATGCTGACTTGGCAGAAAAATATCTAACAGCCCAAGAGTGGCCAGTAGGCACTGTTATGCAAGTCGGCGGTGGCCCGGGTGTTGAAATGATTCCATGTGTAACCGGCGGCTATGCAGTCGGAGTTATTTCTGCTAATCCAGCCTACTTAATGAATAAAGACCTGCCAAATGGACAAGCAGTAGCTTTAAAAGGTCGTGTACCATGTTTAGTAACAGGTCAAATTAACAAAGGCGACACTTTAATTGCATATAACGGCGGAGTAGCGATGAGTTTAGCCAATTTAGATGATGTTGATGCATCAACTCAGTATCCTTTTGCAGTGGCATTAGAGGCATTTGATGGTAGCTCACAAATAGGTACTATCGAAGTTTTAGTACTATAAATAATTCACTAAAAGGTTTACAGGATGGCTGGTCAAAATACATTAATATTAGCATTAGATTATAATAATATCCAATCTAAAATTTCTCAAATAATGGGTGTTGGATCAGGTAACTACGGATATAATCAACAGGTACTGAGTAGTCAAGTAAGTGTAAATCAGGAAATAACTGCATTACAGTGGCAAAATCTTTATAACGACCTTATAAAAGCTAGAGCTCATCAAACTGGTGCTAATGAAACTACTAGTATAACATATCCTACTACAAGTATTACAATTAAAGAAAGCGATCGTGCCGCATATCAGGCCTATGTTAATCTCATCGATACACATAGATTAGATGTTCCTCCAAGCGGACAAGCAACTTTAGAAACTTATGCTACCGGAACACGAACACAACAATGGAACGGCACAGTTACCCATTCGGTATCAATAACTTTTGCAAGCCCAGATACTGCTAGAGCATTTTTTAATGCAGGTGGGTACATTCAATTTTCAGCTGGTGAATTACCAGACGTAAGCAATCTTAAAAATAACTCATGGCAAACTATGTTGTCCAATATGGGTTATATTATAATGAATTATAATTCTACTACGAATACAGGTAATAGCAACGGTGTAACAACTACATCAATTGGTTATTTAAATTTAACTACAAGTCCTCAATTAATATTTCAAAAATTAACTGAGACTCCTACTTATAGTCCAAATCAATACGATATTTACGCTAACGTAAATGCTACCGGCTCTCAATTAGTTTTTACTATACAGTTTGCTGATCTGTCAGTCGGATCTGTGGACGAAAACGTAACAGGAACGCTAACTAGTATTGTACAAGGTTACAGACCTACTGGCACAAATGTATCCGTAACTGCGCCGGGCGTTGCTCAGTCTGGACCTTAAAGATAAAGGTTAAACATGGCCGGCCAAGGTACTAAAGTATTATCGACAGATTATAACTCAATCCAATCAATCATAAGTCCAATTCTTGGAACTGGATCTGGGACAACTGGTTACGGCCAAACAGTATTAAGTAGTCAATCTGCTGTAAATCAAAAGATTAGCTCAACTCAGTGGCAAAATTTATATACTGATTTAATTGCGGCTCGTACTCACCAAACAGGTGCAAATGAAACTAGTAATTTAACTTATCCGACTACTAGTACAAAAATTACAGAAGCAGATCGTGCGGCATACTTAGCGTATGCTAATACTATCAACTCAAATAAACTAGCAACTCCACCGAGTGGTCAGGCTACCTTTGAAACATGGGCATCGGCATCACATACTGCATCTTGGAATACTACTATTACTCATACAGTAACCGCAACATTCGCCAGCGCGACTTATGCTAGAGCGTTTTTTAACGCAGGTGGGTATGTACAAATATCGGCAAGTCATAGTCCAGACGTAAGCAATCTTAAAAATAATTCGTGGCAAACTATGTTAGCTAATATGGGAGTGGTTACATGGAAATATAATGGTACTACGAACAGTGGTAGTAGTACAGGTACAACAAATACAAGTATTGGTTATATTAATCTTAATACATCATTACAAACAATATTTACTAAGTTAACCGAAACACCTACTTATAGTCCAAACCAATATGACATTTATGCATCAATTGATGGAAGCGGTGCTAGCATTACATTTAGTATTCAATTCCAGGACAATTCTGGCCAACCAAATCCGCCATGGGGTACTGACGAGCTTGTTACAGGAACTACTCTAAGTATAGTACAAGCATATAGACCCACTGGTGCATACGTATCAATACCATTGCCTACTATTTCATCTTCATTTCCTGCTTAACCTAAATACTTGACCTGCTAACTACTATAGTGTAATATTGTACACTACGGAGTTTGTTATGGACGAAAGAATCGAAAAAGCGTTTAGTGTTGCCAATTATATGTCGACACTATCTAATCAACGACGCATAATTTTAGAAGAATACAATCAAAAACTAGTACACTATGTAAATGGTGCAACTTTTAAAATTACCCAAGAGCTTATAAATTTTACAAAAACTACATTGGATTTGGGCTACACAGAAGACATTCCATTTATTGATGCTAATAATTTTCCTGTAATTATAAACAACGTACAGGAATTTTTTGATAGTATTGTATCTGTGTATTATGAAGCTACTAACGAATATGCTACTAAATTTGCAGAAATAAAAAACAAAAGAAAAATTTCTGATATAGTTGAGCTATGAACGGTGCTGTAATTTTTGCTCAGAACAATACATCGATTGACTATATTAAGTTAGCAATTTATGCCGCACGACAAATTATTCTATATTTAGAATTACCGGTAAGTTTAATTACAGATAACAAGCAATGGTTAGATTCTAATTATCCAAATCATCCGTTTGATAAAGTTATCGAAATTCCTAATGAGACAGCAGTACAAAAAAAGTTCTTCCATGACGGTGCCCTAGCATCACAAAAATTAGACTGGCGAAATCATTCAAGAAGCTCAGTGTACGATCTCACACCATATGATAGAACACTAGTAATTGATAGTGATTATATCTTAAATTCTTCTGTTCTTAAATCAGCTTTCCTTAATGATCACGAGTTTCAAATTTATCGTAATAGTTTTGATTTGTTAGAATGGCGTCCTGGCACAGAATTTAAACGTATCAATCAGTATAGTATTCCTTTCTATTGGGCCACTGCTTTTGTGTTTACTAAGAATGACACTATGAAAAGTTTTTTTGATCTAGTAGCCTATATTAAAAACAATTGGTTATATTTTAGAAATTTATATAGTATTGAAAGCCCTACATTTAGGAATGATTTTGCATTTAGTATTGCAATACATATTATGAACGGGAAAACCAACGGCGGCTTTGCACAAGAACTTCCGGGGACAATGACTTATATTACTGATAAAGATCTACTAGTTGATTGCAATTTAGACAAGATGAAATTTTTATTAGAAAAGAAAGATCATCCAGGTGAATATATTTTAGCAAAAACACAAGGTATTGATGTACATGTTATGAATAAAATAAGCCTTAGTCGATGGTTAGATGGAGTTGCAAATGTCTAAAGGTTTTTTAGTTTTTGCACAAAATACAGATACTGTTGATTACGTTCAACAGGCCTATGCCTTGGCGTTAAGCATTAAGTACAGTCAAACAACAGTTGCAAATATTTCGTTGGTTACTAACAATTCCGTACCTAAAAAATATCAAAAAGTATTTGATCAAATAATTCCTATTCCGTGGTTTGAAACTACAGGTGATGATCCCCTTAAAGCAGAGCATCGTTGGAAAATGTATGAAACAACACCTTACGAAGAAACTATTGTATTAGATGCAGATATGTTGTTATTAGATGATATTAATAACTGGTGGGAATATTGCAGTAATTTTGACATTAAGTTTTGTTCCAATATAAAAAACTACAAATTAGAAAGAGTAATAGATACATATCATCGAAAGGCTTTCATTGCAAATAAATTATCTAATCCATATTTTGCTCTTCACTATTTTAAAAAGAATAGACCTGCATACGAATTTTATAAAATCTTAGAATTTGTTTGTAAAAATTGGGAATGGTGTTATAACTTATATGCACCGGTAGAATATCAAAATTGGCTTAGTATGGATCTAGCAACAGCTATCGCTATTGAAATGTCTGGTATGTATGATATACTTGATGAATACGGCACATTAGAATTTATTCATATGAAAACACCGATCCAAGGATGGTCTCCAATTCCGGCCAGTTGGCAAGATACAGTTCCGTGGGTATTAAACACTCAAGGAAAACTAATTGTAGGTAACATTCAGCAAACGCCTATATTTCATTATGTAGAAAAGAATTTTATCAATAACAAAATATTAAAAAAAATGGAGGTATTGGCAAATGCCTCGTAAACCTCCTAAGTATATTCCTCCACAATTTTATCTACACTACGATAAAAAATCAGGCGAGATAATAAGTGTAGGTAATGAAATTAGTACAGTACATCAACATAGAATTAAAATTAGTCAAGAGGAACATGACAGGTTTATTTACGGTCAAGAAAAGTTCCAAGATTGGCAAGTTGGATTTGTACGTGCAGAAAATAATAAAACAGTTTTAGCCTTAACTCCAAAGTCGGACAAGGGTTATACATTTAAAAATAATGTGTTTGAGTGGATAGAAAATCCGCCAACTAAATCTACTGAATTAACAGTTATATGGGACAAGCAAAAACAACAATGGGAATTTACATTGTCGAAATCAGCTAAAGAACGATTAAAAGACACTCCAAATGATAGCATAATATTTTTTGTAATGTTAGCAAATGATTTTGATTTTTTAATCAGAACTATAGTAACTAGTAATCAAGAATTAATAGCGATGGATTCTATTTCACGACCTTTTGAATCTACCCTAGAGCAAGACATAAGTAAGATTTCAATTGCTAGTAGAATCTACTTTCAAAATTATGGATTAAAAATAAATGATTAAAATTATAGAACAAGATATTATTTTCCTTAGCTATGATGAACCAAACGCTGAAAAAAATTATGCAGATTTATGCAGTAAAGTTCCTTGGGCAAAACGTGTTCACGGCGTTAAAGGAAGCGACGCCGCACATAAAGCCTGCGCCGCATTAAGCGAAACTGAATACTTTGTTACAGTAGATGCAGACAATATTGTAGATCCTAAATTTTTAGAAGTTGAAATAGATTTAGATTCAATTGGGTGTAATTCAGAAAATGTGTTTTCGTGGTGTGGCAAAATTCATGTCAACGGACTTATGTACGGCAACGGCGGATTAAAATTATGGACACGCAAATTTGTTAACGAAATGCGAACACATGAAAATTCGGTCCCAGGTGACGAGAAAGGCAAAGTTGAATTTTGTTTTGATAATAGATATTATCAATTTAATGAAAATTATTCAGAAAGTTTTACCAATGCTACACCTTTTCAGGCATGGAGAGCAGGATTCCGTGAAGGTGTGAAAATGAGTTTAGATCAAGGTACCAAGGTAAAAAATCTAAAAGAAACTTGGTGGCAAAATTATCATAGACTATTAATTTGGTCTTCAGTTGGCGCAGATGTTGAAAACGGTATTTGGTCAATACTAGGCGCAAGAGAAGGGTGCTACATGACTATGTGTACCGATTGGGATTATAGCCAAGTTCGAGACTTTGAATGGTTAACTACTTACTGGAATGACAAGCATGAAGATGCAGATTCTAGCAATACTGCTACATACATTAATTTTTTAGCTAAAGAATTAAAAGACAAATGCAGTTTAGAAATTGCCAATCTAGATGGTGCTGGAAGTAAATTCTTTAAAACTGTTTATCAAAATACTCCAAGGATAATTCGTAAACGTGTATGATATAGTTTTTATAAGTTATAATGAGCTGGATGCTGATGATAACTTTGCCAATTTAAAAGAACGTTTTCCTTTAGCAAAACGTGTGCATGGTATTACAGGCATACATCAAGCTCATATAGCAGCCGCCAAAAAATGTTTTACTAAAATGTTTTGGGTAGTAGATGGTGATGCAGTAATATTAAATTCATTTAATTTTGATTATCAAGTTAGCGAATATGATCAAGATGTTGTACATGTGTGGCGTAGTATTAATCCCATTAATAATTTAAGTTACGGATACGGCGGAGTAAAATTATTACCTCGTAGAATGACTTTAGATATGGATGTAACTAGTACCGACATGACTATGAGTATCAGTAGTAAATTTAAAGCCATGCCAGAAATAAGTAACATTACGGCATTTAATACAGATGATTATAGCACCTGGCGCAGTGCTTTTAGAGAGTGTTGTAAATTGGCTGTAATTAATAATGACGAATCGTTGGCTAGACTTTCCGCATGGTGCCAATTAAATGATCAAGCTCCGTACGGCTTTTATGCATACATCGGAGCACTTGCCGGTCGATCATACGGTGAAAAAAATGCCTCCAATAAGGAGGCATTGTCTAAGATAAATGATTTTACTTGGCTAGAAGCTCGTTGGCTAGCGGAAAAATCTCAGCTATCACTTTAGCACAGGCAATAGCAACCTCTTGATGCTCTTTCTGTGTGCCATTAGCACTACGCAATTCAATAAAATGAATCCAACTACGCAGTGTGCCATTCATATAAATCCTACTTTCAATCAAGCCTTCTGGTAGTACAGCACGAGCCTGTTCTTTAGCAATACCATTTACGATAGCCCATTCATATGCCTCGCGGCATTTTTCAATAACGCCTTTTTGAATGTTTTCCCAACCAGCGGCAAGGAACCGATCAGCATCATTACTTATATCTAAGTCTATGCTGTTTTGTCTATTTTTAAGATCCTGTCGACGTGCATCGCGATATACGAATTGTAGATCTTTCGTTGGATCAGCGTAGCGTTGGCTAAACTCTTGAAACGAGAAACTTCTATGTCTAAGGATTTGTCGGGCAATATCTCTGGTTGTGGTAATTTCGATACAGGCACTGACCATTTCAAGTGGTGACCAGTGTTGGTGTTTGATGAGGTATTGTATGAGTTTTGCTGATGTTTCTGTGTTAAGTTGATTGCTGGGATTGCTGACACGGGCGCAATACGCAATGAGTTCCTGCGCATCTTGGATGCCCATGTCTGCAAATTCTTCTGTTGGTTGACTGAAACTGAGTAATCGAACATTCATCTATAGCTTCTTTCTTTTTAAAAATTTTTGAGTTTCTTTTTCAATATCTTTTCGTACTTTAGGAGTGTCTAATTTGAAGTCTACATTTTCTACTCGATCCTCATAGTTCCTTACTAGTTCTGCTAAATTCCGTTCGAACGCTGGCCAACCTTCTCTCTTGGTTTTTTCTGTTATTTTTATTTCCCAAGTTTTCCCGTCTTTAAAATTGACCAATACGGTATGCAAATATTTGAGAGGCATAACATTAAGTTTAACCTCACCAAATACTTCTGGCCAATGTTCAATGACTTCCTTGGGAAGAATCTTCCCATTGGTCATTATTTGGCTTTTTTGGTCGGAACCAACTCCTCAGCTTTACGTCTAAAGGCAGCCGCTTCTTTGGCTAACTTATCAGCTTGGCTACGATAAAATTTAGCTTCGGAATCTGGACTATCAAATGTAGTTGGAACAGTTTCTGAACTAGTTACTGTAGCAGTTGGCTTAGCCGGATTTGGCTCTACTGTAGCTTCAGGAGCAGGAGTATCAGGTACTTGCGGAACAGGTTGTCCGTCAGGACCTAACAATGCTAAGTCACCGACACTAACACCGCGTTGTTCAGCAATAATTTGATTTAGTTCACTTAATTGAACACTAGTTCCTGGATTAGGAACCATTTCAATTGAGCTAGTACCCATCTTCAATAGACGACCATTTTGATGCAACCAAAGTAACATATTTTGCCCGTCATTGAATGTTGAACGCATTAGTACTTCGGCAAATTCGTTAGCATCTTGTGCGGCCTGTCCTTCTACTAGATTAATGATAGCGTTGTGATATGCATCGCTCAATGTATCAGTTGGAATGACTAAACAGTTTGATGCTTCGCCTGGGATGGTACGATAAGCTACTAAAACTCTTTGCTTAGTAGAAATTATTCGCCCTACGTGTTTGAGATCGGCCATATTATGCTCCAGCTGAAGCTGTTGCGGCTGAACCCTGTGCGGCGGCTGATTGTTTAGCTACAGTTTCTAAGAAAGTTGTTAATTTTGTATATGTAACACCAACGGCTGCAAATTCATTTGGCTTAAATGCGCCACGTGAACTGGCGATGTCAATGATAGTTTTCATTGCTTGCAAATCGTTAATTGTTAAATCGTTTGATTGTTCTTGAGCAGGTGCTTGTTGAGTAGCGTCTGCTGTTGGTTGTTGAACTTCGTCTGACATAATATCTCCTTAATATGTACGTATATAATTATCTGGTTTGTAAAAGCGGGCAGGCAATCGTGAAGAAACTGAGTTCCTTTTCGCTTTCAAAACCTATTACAGTATTATACACGATCGTATTAGTATGATCTAGTGTAATACCTTGTCCTACATAGTACCTATTATTTAAATTCTTACGTATCCACGAGTCTATAGATTTGACTAAAGACGGATTATATTTGTCTATGCTAGTATATTTAAAATGAGGAGCGGCAAACTCAACCCTGCGTAAGCCAAAATAATTTAGCGGATTGGGTTTGCCTGTTCTTAATGCCATTACGCTGTTTCCGTAGCAAATTGGTAATAAGCATATTCTCCAAATGGTGGAACAATCTTATCTGTGCCATGGATAATGAATACTGTATCGCAGTAGTTTTCATCACCCCAGCTACCCCAAGGGTAACCGTCAGTAAACATGATAAACTTTTTAGGTTGAATGTCATGTTCCTTCATGTATTCCCAGTTGGCATCAAACTCAGTTCCGCCACCACCCATTGGCTTATAGCTGTCAAACTCATCAATGTTATAACCGTCAAAGTCTTGTTCGTTGTAGACTTTTGTATCAAAGCACCATACTTTAATCTTAAAGTCTTTATATTCTTGCATAATGCCTTTGATTTCTGTTAAGAAGTCTTTAGCTTGCTCATCTCCAATAGAACCCGACATGTCGATTGCAACGCAGATATCAATTGTTTCTTGAAATTGTGTACCGGGCAGGATAGCGTTCATATGCCAGCCCTTACGGTTAGGACGCATAAACGAATAGTCATTCTTAATAGTACTTTGGATTTGTTGACGCAAAATTTCACGCCAATTCATCTTAGGCTCTGTTAGTTCCTTAATCATGCGTTGTACACTAGCAGGAGTATTACCAGCACCTGCGGCCTGCGCGGCTTGTACAGTGGCTTCGCGAATCTCGTCACGAATCTGTTTTAGTTCTTCTTTAGTGTACTTTGGCTGACCATCTTTACCATTCTCGCCCCAGTCAATGTGGTCGTCGAGCAATTGACCCAATTGGTTCAGTTCGTCCTCATCCATTTCGTCAAAGATTTTATCGTAAACTTCTTCAGCACCCATACCGTAGTATTTTGAATCATGGAAAATTTTGATACCTTCGATATTGTGTTCACCAATACGATCACGTACCAATTGTCCGTTTACACAATAGTCTGCGGCAATATTAAAAATACGCGGGTTACGGCTTTCACGTCGACTCATGTGATCAAAGACATTGTGTAGAATCTCGTGTGCAATAACGAATTCAACTTGTTTAACTGTAAGTGGTTCAAAAAACTTACGGTTAAAATAAATTACGCGACCGTCTGTAGCGGCAGTACCCATCCACTCGCTACCTTCTTCAATTTTAAGACGTGTAGCCATATTACCAAAGAAAGGATGACGAAGTAATAGACCTACTCGGGCTACGATAATTTTGTCGATAATTGGATCTGCGTGTGACATGTATGCTCCTTTACTGTATGTATATATTATAACAGGACCCGCAGGTCCTGTCAAATAAGACTACTCCAAATTACTTCTCAGTAGCCGCCGCAATATACTTACCATATTTTGAATGGAATTCATCAAAGCATTTGATCTCATCTGGGTCCAAAGGCAACTTGTAAGTCGACAATGCCAACTTAGTACCCATAATAACCAATTCTGTTTCGAAATTGTTCATTACAAATTCAAAGAAGTTATTAACTTGCTCATTCCAGTTTTTAGCTTTCTTATCGCAAGCATCTTTCAATTCATAGCACAATGACACAGTCAAAGAGTACATGGCTGAAATCTCTTTTGAATCCATCTTCTTAACTTTGCCACTCAAAATATCGCTTGGATTAGGCATTTTGCTAGCATGTTTACGGTGTGCCATAAACTTAATAGCAAGCCCTTCACCAATTGAACCAGATACTAGATCTGTCAATGTATCTGCATCTACATCATCGTCTGTAAGCAATTCGCTTACAAATGACCATGAGCGTGGAGTAGCAAAGGCACGTGAGCTAGATTTTGGATCAAAATCGTACAAGTCTTTCTTAGAGAAGCTCAAAAAGCCCACAACGTCTTTATGGACTTTGTTTTCAGCCGCCCATTCAAAGTAGTCATCCCAGTCAACTGCCATTTCCAAGTGAACGAAACGGTTAGCTAACGGAGCAGGCATACGGAATGTAACGCCCTTGTCAGTTTCACGGTTACCAGCGGCAACCATTACAACATTGTCTGGCAAATGATATGTACCAACACGGCGATTCAAAATTAGCTGATAAGCCGCCGCCTGTACGCTAGGCGCCGCAGAGTTCATTTCGTCCATGAACAAAATGATAGTTTTGTGTTGTTTGGCTAGTTCTGCATTTGGCAATTCGCTTGGAGGTGCCCAACGCATAGTGCCATCGTTAGAATCAAAATATGGAATACCTTTAATATCAGTAGGTTCCCACAGACTCAAACGAACATCGATCACATGAGCATCTAACTCAGTACCTAGTTGTTTAATAATATCTGATTTACCAATACCTGGAGGACCCCATAGGAAAATTGGACGTTTGCTATTAAATGCTTTGCGTAGGGATTTTTTAGCACCTTTGGGACCTACTGTGCGGCTAACGACTTCGCTCATTGCTGTTTCCTATCTTTAAGTTGAGGTTAAATTGTTGTTGCGATAGTATATATTATATGGCCGTTAGCGACGAATGTCAATTGTTTTTTGAACTATCTAATTCTTTTTCTCGCTCATTCATGGCTTTAATTAAGCCAAATTTTCTAATGTCGTCCGAAAACAACATCAGTTCAAAACTCTTGCGTTCTGTAAAGACTGTAATGCTTTCGACAGTTAAGTAGTATGGAGTATCTAAATATTTTTCCAAAAATATTATAGTTTGGGGACTAAGTTCGATTGGCTCGGTAAAAGGTATTTCGTAAGATCTAAGTTCCAAAGTGTTTACCAAAAAATCGTATCCTTCATCGCTTAGTCTAAATGCAGTCTTTTTGCCAATTCGATTTGATTGCCACCATTTTCGATTGTATATTTCAAAGTTAGCATCGTCTGTACTTTTACCCCATTGTTGTAAAAATATTCTGGTTAACGAATCTCTTTCAATCATTTCACCACGATGCCGGAAGTCAACTTAACCACTTGAAAGTCTTCAGTTCCAAAAGTTAAGTTTAATTTTTTTGCTAGATTGTGTGCGTGTCCTGGATTACTGAACGACACTTTTTTGTATTTTGGTCCGGGATAACTTGTAAGACTATTGAAGGATTTTAGATTGAACGGCTCGTTCTTATAAAAGACCGCCCAGATAGCTTCCGATTCCAAAATTTGTTCGGCTTTGTACGTCTTCTTATTGACGTTTTCTAATAATACTTTTGGCTTTGGGCGACTCATTGCGTACCTCACATAATATACGCATATATTTATCATTATTTGTCGCTAAATCCACCACCATCCATTGTTACACTAATAACTTCAGTATCTTGACTACGTTTAAGATCGTTGAATAATGTTTCGTAATCTTGAAGCAATTTATCCTGTATTTCAGCAAGTGCTAGACTTAATAGTCTAGCGGCTTGAATAGGCATTTTTATTTCTTTTTGTTGAGCAAGTTCAGCACCACGGAGTACTTGGACAAATTGTGTAATCGGGGTTAAATTAATCTGATTTTGCATTTGCTAGTACCGTTTTCATTTCAAATTCACTTTTGAAAGGACCTTTGCTTGGATATCGTTCGATAGTAATTGCTTTAGGACAAAAGCTCTTGACCCAACCCTTGTCAAATTTGATTACATAATAACCTGCACAGTATAAACTTTTACTGGCATTTGATTTAGTAAACAAGGGTAATTTACGGCGTACATCATACATGGCGTTGTATGGTTTGCATGATGTTGGATATCCGTGACACTCGTTTGGTTCGGCTTGGGTAACTTTAATCTTAGTGCTGGTTAAGAAAAAATCAGCTCCAAATTGTTTTGTGAGGTCTTGTTTTTTATTAAACATTACTTCACCGTTAGTACTTGATAGTACAAACTTGTTGTTTTCTTTCTTGTGTAGTGTTGCAATCTTAGAACCTGCTTGCTCTACGATCCAAAACTTACCATCCACAATAGGCTTGGCGTGTATCTCTGTCATATTTTTCTCCTTATAAACTCAGCCCCGAAGGCACTGGAGTTATGTACGTATTTATCTCTCATTTTTTGCTACAGTTGCAGGGAAGTCTGCCCTGGTGGCAGTCACCTGCACACCCGCCTTGAAATAGTTTTTTAAACCAGTATTTGATCATTCTAAATCTGGGTCTTTAGCAAGACCTTGCCATTCTTTAATTTTAACTTCGTCTGTTGTAGCATAATCTTCTTCTTCGATGTACGAGCTAACCCATTTTTTACCAGTCCACTTGCATTGATATGTGTAACTATTTTTACCGGCAGTTTTAACCATATAAATGCCAACACGAGCTGGCTTAATTTTCTTAGGAAACCATTCAGTCATTTCGTATTCGATATCATCCATATTTGAATACTTTTCCCAAGTGTTAGAATCTTTAACTAGATAAAAACCAAAGTCGCTACTCTTACCATCGGTACTGCCGCCCCAGTTGTCAATATCTTCACCGTTGTATTTTACACCATTAACAATGTCTTCACCGTCTACTTCTTCGTAGCATAGTGTTAGTTTTTCAATATCAAACGGTAATGTGAGTTCAATTTCGCCTTCAAAAAACGTACCCTTTTCGTTTGAACATCCGAGAAATACAACTTCCCCAGGCTCTCTAGAACCAATGTATGCTTCTTCTCCGCCCTCTAACTCTGGGCTACCGTCACAACCGTCGCAGTCATCTAATGACATTTCAATTACAGTTTCGCTGTTTTCATCTTCAATTTGCAATGTTCCTGCATTGCGACTAACACCGTTAACATGCGCCATGTTATCGCATTCGTACCAACTTCCTGATGGAAACGGTTGCATGTCTTCGGGAATATTGTGTTCCTCGGCATATTCGCTGTTCCAAGCATAGTCGCTTAGATCTAATCTGCGTTTTTTAAAATAATCATAGATCTTACGATCCACAGTACCCATAACTTTTTCGCCACCGTATCCCCACATACTAATTTTATAAGTGCGTGGAGTAAATTTAAGAATCTCCATTAATTCTTGTTTTTCTTCTTTAGTTGCCATTATACTGTTTCCTTTTCTGGATATTTCGCCTGGAATGGCTCTGCATACGACTGGATGTTATCTGCAATTTTTTTCATATCCCAGGCATTACAAAACTTGAGCATACGAATTCCAACTTGTGTAATGTCTTTTGGAACTGCATTTGCTTGAATAGTTTCTCGAATTTTAACTTTAATATCTTCTGGTTGTGCTGTTAGGTCACACAATTGAACATTACGTTGATAGTCTTCTAGGACTCTGTGTTCTTGACCATTATGGTCAGTCCATCTCTGTAACATGAGATTGTTCCACGCATATCCTTTGGCTTTACGATCTTCAAACGCTTCAGTAAGACCAACTTTGTTTTTTGTACCTTTAGTACGCACACCTGGATACGCCGAGAAGACATTATCACTGGTATCACCACGCATACATTTTTCGAATAGCATCCACTCTGGATCTTGTGCTGGCTTGGGCTCGCCTGTTTTCTTGTCTTTAACGGGTTTACCTTTGGCATCAAAAATACCTTCATGTGTAATATGTAAATCGCCTACACCGTTATATTGACTTACATTAGGACCGATAAGTTGTGCAAAGTCACCATCTGTTGAAATAATAACGTGTTTAGCATCTGGATGTGCTTGTATCCAGCCTGCAATCAAATCATCTGCTTCTAAATTTTCATGCCTCATTACAGTACAATTGGTCTTTTCTGTAATGAAGTTTTTAAATTCGTCAAATGCTTCCCAGAACAATTTATCTTCTTCTTGTTCTTTTTGTGTCATAGCCGCACGAGTTTCTTGTCGATTGGCCTTGTATGGTTTGTAATAGTCCTTGCGCCAGCTACGACCTTCGAGACAGAATACTACATGAGTGCCGCCGAAGTCCTGCCATGCTTTCTTGATACTGTTAAGTGTAATATGAAAGGCCATGCCGAGTTTGATATCGGCACTGCCTTGGACTACATGTCTAGCACGAAAAAATGTGTTAGCAGTATCAACTATAATATATGTCATTCTACAGATGCTTTCCCGTTACCGAGTTTGTTTACGTTAATAAATCCCATAGTATTATTTCGGTTAAGATCTTGTCCATCTTCGGACAGCATGTTTCTTGCTAAATCTCTAAACCAACGATCTACTATTTCTTCTTCTGGATCGCCTTCAAATCCGTATCCAGCTTGTTTCAATTGTAGCACAAATTCTGCGTTCCAGTCAAGTTCAAAGAAGCCATTGCGTACATTGTCCTTGTTGACTTTGGTGTCTAGTACAGCTACCCAAGGTTCACCTCTTTCAGTAGCACGTTCTTTTGGAGTCATTTTTGCTTCTTGTTCGGCAACCTGTGCTTCAGCAGTTGAGGCTATAGCCTTTGCTTCCATTTCTTTAAGCATCTTTAAGTTTTCTTCTAACTTATCGATACCAAACCATTTCTTAATTAAATTCTTCATTAGGTTCCCCATTCATTTTTAAATAATGGCACTTGTAGTCTATCGCTGTAGCGAAGACCTGCTTTCATAGCTAGATCTGCTACACGACGATTATTAAGTGTATACACACTTTCTACTCCGCCCACTGGCATTAAGTATACTGGCCCTTCAAAACCTGCCAGCCTGTAAATATCTGTGACTTCTATCGCTTCATACGCATCGTCTTCCGAAGCCACTACAAATTTTAAATAAGTGTAACCAATATCTTGATACTGCAAAATAACTTCTGGACGAATTGCTTCTTCACGCTTTTCTCCACTGACGCTTAGTTTAGGGCTTACGCTGAATGTAATTTCTCGATTAAATAATTCGTGACCAGTTGCCCAGTTAAGCAAATATCTTTGGAAATCATCAGTAATAAGTTGGGTACCATTTGTTTCAAATGTGATTTCTTTCAAGTCATGCATCTTTTCATGACTTAATAAATCTGGATAAGCACGTTGCCAACCAAGTAACGGTTCACCTCCAGTAATAACTAGATGTGCATCTCCCCAACGATTCCATGGTAGCATGTCTATAATACGATCTGCCATAGCATCACTAGTAAGCATAGGGCTAAGATCTTTAAAGTCTGGATGCCAGCTGGCATAGCTATCACAACCTGTACTAACTAAAGGTAGTTCTTCGTATTTTGTAAAATGCTGTCTAACTAGTGCAATTTCATCTGCTTCTGTGCTTAGTTCACCGCGCGGCATACCAAACCCTGCACATTTAAAATTACAACCAAATGTGCGTAAGAAAACAGACGGAACACCCATGTACCGTCCTTCACCTTGTATGCTATAAAATAATTCTGCTATCTTAATTTTGCTCATTCACAATCACCTTGTTCCGCTAATTTTGTCACTGCTGATTTTTCTTTACGTTCTGCTTGAAACATTTTAACATCTTTAACAGCAGATTTCAATGTTTCTGCATAATTAAGAGCTTGTTGTTCACCCATAATAAGATTGGATTCAACTTCAATGTAGCCTTTAGTTAGCAATGTCCAAATCTTTTGCCAGCGATTAAGTACCCACCATTTTGTTTTCTGTTGAGTATAAACAGTGACACTAACACCAGTGTCATCTGCTTCTATCCAAACGTTATGGGAGTGATCGCAATCTCCGCACTCACACACAATTTGATAGACTTTAGCATCGCCCCAGTCTTTTTTCATTAAGATGCCTTCGGCGGGTTTTTGAGCTTCCATATAGTTGCCTTTAATTCTTTAATATCTTCTTGAAGACTTTCATTTAAATTTTTTGCTATCTTTAATTCATTAGAAAGTTCAGTGTCGATTTCTTTTAACAATCTTTTTTTAAGTGCTCTCTCTTTATCTACACGCCAGTTTTGTCCTATAAGAATTCCTAGACCTAAGCAGATAAACAGTAAAATTATATCACTAGTCATTGGCTTCTTCAAACCATTCGTTGACCATTTCTTCAGCTTCTTGCTGTGTTAATGCGTGAACAAATATACGTGCCGGTTTGCCTTGTGTATGTTGTACATTAAATTTAATAATACCGTGCATTGGGATGTCATTAAATTCGCGTTCTACTACGAATTCTTTCAAATTCATAGCACGATTAATTAATTGATCGGTTAAGTCTTTAGCTGTTGTCATTTGGAAGCATACTCCTGTTGCATTTTAATATTGTCAAAGAATTCTTTCTTAGTAGCAGGATCATCTTTGAACGCACCTTTTAATACTGTAGTCTGTGTTAGACTAGAGTGCGCCATAATACCTCGATTCTCACAGCAACCATGTGTGGCTTGAATATACACGCCTAAATCTGTAGCCCCTGTTGCACGTTCTATTTCCCTAGCAATATCGTTACACAACTCTTCCTGGAGAGTGCCGCGACGAGCGCACCACTGAGCGATACGAGTGTACTTAGACAAACCAATAAGTTTTTGTGCGGCGATGATGCCAATGTAAGCGACACCAACAACGGGCTGATGATGATGACTGCACATAGAGCGGAGCTCACTACGTACCACCAACATACCTTCGTAACGGTCTGCCGAATCATTTGGAAACGCTGTTGCATCTGGTGCTGGTTCATATCTTCCTGCCATTATTTCATTAAAATACATCTTAGCTAGACGCTTTGCAGTACCATGCGAGTTTGGATCGGTTTCGCGATCAATAAGTAACGTATCTAACACTTTTTCAAATGCTACTGTTGCTTCTTCGATTAACTTTTCTTTATGGTCTTCTGTGATATATTCACTAATATTATCCCCAGCCCAAAAACGTTTATTATCACGTTTCATCTTAAAGCGGATAACATCTGCTAGATTAGCTTCTTTGTAGCCTTTGTCGCTCATATTATCTGCGCCTTTGAGTACATTCTGTAAATCTTCTGTTGTAAATGTGGTCAATTAATTTCTCCGAGTTATAGACGTGGATGTCTATATGTTATTATATAGGTTTATTTAGGTTTATTCAAGGTATTTTCTGCTCGAAGTTTCCTACATGCCTCTTTAACGGGTATAGGATAATCCGGACTGATTTCTGATATTGAACAATCATATTTTACTGTTACGTGTGGGTGTGTATAATTCCAATAAATGGCAAATACAATACCTGCAAAGCCTAGTATTAGCATTGAATAAAAATCTAAATTTTCTCTGAAACTAGAATTCGACATAGTTGAGCATCCTTCTCTGATTTAAAATAAAAATCCATATTATCTTGGCTGGGATGACTGGTATAACGATCACCGGGTAACCCAAAAACTTCTACTACATCGGCACATGCCTCATTCCACCAATAATTACTTTGACCGAGCCAGGGTATTCTTACAATATGAATACGACCTTCTTCTACCGCGGCCAAAGTACCTACTTTAGAATGTTTTTTATTTTTTGGCATTTTTTAGATTTGCAAGCTCTTCTTCTAAATAATCTTTATAATCTGTTAGTACTAGAGATTGTTTATCATTGCCGTCACTTTGCATACGTTTAATATCGGCCGTTACTTGTTGTATCTTTTCTTCTAACTGCTCTACAGTTAATTCGTTTAGTTGATCTACTTGTCTCATTTGTCTCTTCCAAATTTTAATCCGGTAGCACTACCAAATAATAGTAAAAATGCCAACCAAGTTTCCCAAGTATACGGAATCGTTAGAACTGGGAATAAAGTATTTAAACTCCAAATTCCTGCAATTGGACCGCCAATGACAGCGACTACAATAAGAGTGATGCCAAAAATAAGTTTAATTACTGCTGAAGTCATAACCAAAAATCCTCCCAAGGATAAACCAACCAACTGTCTTCATCTCGTTTATCTACAGTCCAGACATAATAGTCTGGATCTTTAAACTCACTGCCTAAGTTATGAGTCAATACTGCAAATCGAACATTGTCGCCCCATACATGATCCCATATACTAGTATTGCTGGGCAAGCAACTCGCTTGCCAGTCTTTTTTGATCCAGGCTACTGTAGAGCCTTGATCATTGATATCATCTACTACTAATATCTTTTTACCTTCGTAAGCATCCTCTGCCATGCTACAATTACTAACGCAATCACCACCGTCACGAAGGCTAACGTCTAGGCTTGACATTTTAATGCCAGTATATTGACTAAGCAAATTAGCTGGTACAAGTCCACCACGGGTTATACCCACAATATAGTCAGGCTTCCAATCGTGTGCTGACATTTGGCGAGCAATATCCAATACCGCTCCTTCGACTTGTTGCCAGGTGTAAAATATTTTTTTCATTGTAAAATATCCGGTGTAAATTTTTTAACTTGACTCCGACTGGCTGAAATACTATCAACAATTTTATTATAATCAATTTCGTCGAGTGAGGTTCTGTATATACTGAGAGCTTGTGCCATCATGATAGCGGCAACTTCCATAGGACCATATTCTTCTATCATTTGTGAAGTTATACCTAGCATTTCTTGATACAAGAATTCTAATTGATCACTCATGCTGTCAATCCATACGCAAGAGCTTGACATTCTTCCTTGGTCATAAAAAAATTGTATGTTTGGCTAGATACTATTTCGCCATCTTTCAAACTGTCTTGTACCATATCAATACTAAACAACCCTTTAGGGCTTAATACCTCATGTTTATTAAGTGTCAGTCTAAAGCCGTCATTTTCTTTGATAACCATAGTTTTAAATGTATCTCTTACCGATTCATGTAGTTTCATCTTCATCTCCTTTAATTGCTTCAAATGTTCTATATTTGCCCAAAGCGTTAATGTACTGATCGTACAATTCTTTCAGCTTTGGATGCTTCTTCTCTAGTTTAACATCTCTCTCGGGAATTTGCAATACTGTTTCGATTGTTTTTAACCGTTCTTCTAAATCACGTCCATTTATTACAAGATTACCTTTGACATCTAGCGTAGGTGGGTTGGATTGACTGATTGTCAATGCGGCATCATAAGGATTGGCGACACTAGTACCAGTAGTCCAAACAGTATTAGTTCCAGTCGACGTTAAATAACCACCATACGGTATAGTAGCTGTGCTGGTACCATTAGTATATACTGAAGTAGCAGTTGTATTAGTTGTTGGGAAGTAGGCCATTCTTTCTATCTGATAAGTATTTTTCGAAGTGGATCCATTTATTTTTAACAATAAATCCCCACTCACGTTGACGTTTACCCACAAAGAACAATGTCCATGGAGTAACGCCTTCTGCTAATTCAATACGATGAAAAGTATGTGTGTTTCCAAAACGGAAACTACCTGGGCCACGCCAGTATCTTACTTCGCATGTTTTGATTCCGTCTTCATTAAACTGAGCTATCCACTCATAGTAGCCACCAGCAAGAATAATAGTAAAATAGTTCCAAGGATGATCATGAACATCATCTGGATCTGACTTTAAGAACTTGTGTAAAAATACATTGTAAGGAAATGTTACACGTTCTTTGAATAGAACGTAGTAACGTTCCAAGTATGGTTCGTTTTCTGTACGATCCATAATAATACGTTTACGATCATGTCGTTCAAGCCAATTAAGGAAGTGGTCTTTGATCTTCTGGGGTATCATAGTGGTCTTTCACTAGGTAGTAAGTTGTTTTAAATTTTTCAAAGGCTATTTTTAAACCTGGATATTCTTCACACATTTTTGTAATACGTTGCCATTCTGGAAATGCATCAACGAATTCTTCAGGAATCTTATAACTCCATTCATAACCAGACCCAGCACCGCCAATGGTAAAAGAAGAACCGCTACTGACAGTGCCACCGTTACTAAAAGTTATTGTTCCGCTGTTATTACTAATACCTGATCCGGTATAATATATACCAGTAGTGCTAGTAGTTATATTTCCGATGGTTATTGTATCACTTGATGTTGTCGAGCAACTTGTTGGCACTGAAGAAATTATCATGTAAATCCTTTGCTTGTTTACGAATAGATGGTATTCTTGTAGAATAATTGTCCATATGTTCTATTATTTTACGGCATAAATCTGGACGGTATACAGTGTATGTGTCGTAATCGTTGGTCCATACACTTGGATACTTAAATGTATCGTAGTACATCTCGCTATAACTTAAACGATCTGGAACCATGGGGATAGCATCAACTACTGCACCTTCATAGCAACTAATGCCTAAAGTTTCTTGTAAGTTAGCACTAAACACCATCTTTGCTTCGCCTAACAAGTTATGATATTCATTTTTTGTTAGCTGTTGATCCTGAC
>Ga0214192_1000008_pt1 | contig 157497 bp, 214 predicted proteins | sample TroBogEpilimnion_44_FD_153030 | JGI IMG/M metagenome (GOLD analysis project Ga0214192, IMG submission 153030) | Freshwater microbial communities from Trout Bog Lake, WI - 29JUL2008 epilimnion | ecosystem: Environmental > Aquatic > Freshwater > Lake > Epilimnion/Euphotic zone | place: Trout... | reverse complement strand
AACTGTGATAGGAACTTCACTGAACATGACAGCGACTACGGTAAAAAGCCTATTCGGATCAAGCACTACTTCTTTTCTTACTACACAAATTACTATAGTCGGTAGAGACTCAGGAGCAAGATTAACAGTATCAGTAACAATAACTCAAAGCTAAAAAACACAAGATAACATATGTCTTTTTCAACACTAGCACCTACAGACTTTGTAGTAAGCTCAGACTCAGTAGTAGCGCCAGCTTGGACCTCAGGGCTTCCAACACTGACTGCATTTTATACGTCATCTACAGCAGTATCTCCTGCTCCAAACTTTTATCTTGATGTGTACGATACCCAACTGACTGGATCTACTGCGCAGGTTCAATTCTCAATAGCATACGGAAACGTTTTGGGCTCTGGATCTCAGCTGTATAACGATCTTGTTCCTGGAATGAGTCCTTCAAGAACTACATACGGTCAGTATAGAAACCTTGTATATGCAGATGAGACCATGCTGTTTAATTTTGGTACAGGAAACATCGCTTCAGTAGATATGTTTGCTATAAACATAGACAGGAACAGATACAAAGAGAGTTTATTTCCAGGCACTTTAAAATTAACTTTGGGAAATGGTACCACTTTCATAAACCTAACAGACGATAGCGTTTATACGACCAATAACAATCTCACTATAAACTACGGAGACTGTGGACGCATATTCAACATCATATCAGGATCTTATGGCATGCCTACGACTTCTACGATAATATCTGCTCAAGCTGGATACACCCCCTCTGGGTCTTATGGTCTGTTCTTGCCTGACATCGGTACGATCATATTAAACCCTAGAGCGCTTGCACTACCTGCTGCTTCTGGAGGTATCGCGATGACCATAGATACTGCTACTTATAACTCTACAAGTCCTCTATCTGTATCCAACAATAACAAATATCTCTACAATGCGATAAAGACAGGAGTGTGCTTCCAGTTAAACTCTCAGGAGACGATCTCAGCAAACTATGTGTTTGTCAGAGTAGGAAACCAAGACTACAACTACAGCAATAACCCGTCTTTCCTTTCAGGCTCTAGCGGACAACTGATATATCCAACTTTGGTAAACAGCCCTCAGACTTTCCCTACGACGGTCGGTTTATACAACGACAATGGAGACCTGCTAGCTGTGGCCAAGATGAGTAAACCGCTGCTTAAAGATTTCACGCATGAGGCATTAATTAGAGTGCGTTTAGATTGGTAATCAACGAGTTACTATACTTATTTGAATTAAAATAAAATATGGGAAGAAGTTATAATACTCTCAAGGCTTCTGATGTTACTGTTACTCCTGTGAAGTTGAAATACTCTGCTTCATACTACAGTAGCACATTTGGTCCTGGGTCGATAAACGTGCTCACCGGCTCTAACGGCGCTACGTCACCTACAGGCAGCTATCCTGATAGTTTCTTGCTGTATAGATCTATGCGAAATAGGTTTTACATGCAGTACATATCGGGTTCTCTTTTGGGCTCAGCAAGCGCATACGAGTGGTTTCCTCAGTCAACAGCTGCAACTGGCACCAACGATGACGATAACAGATACTTCCCTACAGATCCTACGTCGACTATAAACGTGATCACTGTGCCAAAAGCGAACTTTGGAGAGAACATAGCCAAAGGATCGTTCAAGATAAAAGCAAGCAGCAGCATATTCAATACGGTAGACGACGGAAACGGAAACCTTGTGGCAGAGAGCAACCATACCATCCACGTAGGAAACATATTCTATCCCCAAGGTCTTGCTGTGATCACAAATCCAGACTACCAAGCTATGTTCACAGTTGCTAGTACGGGTGGTGGTGGATTTACTTATCCATCAGGTCTTATTGCCGCCTACGATCCTGCTATAAACGTGACTTCTGGTATTGGTGGAGTAGTTACCTCATGGGGAAACTGGGTATCTGGAGCTCCTGTTGGAACGAATCTGCTGGTCAGCACTCCCACAGGCGCTAACATACTTCCGCCTGTTTACGTAAGCAACCTAATAAACGGAAAACCTGGAATAAAGATACAGGACTCACAAACGCCGACTTACTTAACAGGATACGTAACACAGTCTTTGGGATTTTATGCTACATTGCCATTTAACACATATGGCCCATCATTTCCAACTGCCATAACAGTAATATACGTAGCAAACATACCAAGTAATACCATACCAGCAGCATCGTCTGGAATAATTACACCTTTTTACATGGCTAGCGGTCCAAAATATTTTGGAACTAAAATAGTGTCGTCTTCAGCGGGTTATATACAAACGAGCTTTTCAGATTCTTCTATATCTCCCGCAGTATATCAAGAGTTAGACTACTCAACTAACGTGTTGGGGTCTCCGCCGTATGGAGTGTCTCCTTATATAATATCACAGACAGTATCATATGGTCCTACCCCTTTGATTTCTGGACAGATAAATAATACAAACGAATCAGTAACTATAAATCTTGGAACAAGTCCAGTTGTAGGAAGCTTCAACTCGATCATGACTTTCTTCATGGGTGCTGGATCATTGAGCGCAGGTTCTACAATAGGAACTAACTTTGGAGAGATACTCATTTGGTCAAGACAGCTTAGCTTAACTGAGATAGCATCAGTGAAAAATTACCTTTATACAAAATACAGCATAACACCTTAAAATATGCCTCTAGCCGCAACCACAATGTCGTTCCAAGCAGAATCTACAATATATCAAGTAGAGGTGAGGTGTCATGTCAATGAGAATGAGTTCAATTACACCACAAACCCATCAGCTGTAAAATCAGGATCTTTGGGTCAACTGAACAACAGTGTGACTGGATCGGATTTCAATCCTTTTGCCACTACGATAGGTCTGTATAATGCGCAGAACGAGCTGTTGGTAGTAGGCAAGTTCGGCACTCCATATCCCATCCCAAGAAACACAGACGTAACTTTTGTTGTAAAATACGATACATGATGAAATGGTTATTAAAGAATGAAGAGATAACAGGCGTAGAGCAATTCCCAGCAGGCGCAGTGGGATTTGTGTATAAGATCACAAACAACGCAACTGGCAAGTTTTACATCGGAAAGAAGATCCTCGAGAATAAGACAAAAAAGCTTCTCACTAAAAAGGAACAGTCTGAATGGACCAAACCAGGACGTATCCCAAAAAAGAAGATAGTGATTAAAGAAAGCAACTGGGCAGATTACTGGGGGAGCTGTAAACCGCTGTTAGAAGACGTAAAGACCGTAGGAAAAGACGGCTTCAAAAGAGAGATCTTGATCGTGTGTTTCAACAAAAAAAGTTTGAGCTACTGGGAGACTTACCACCAGTTTGAATACAAAGTCCTCCATGTAGATAGTTACAACGAAAACGTGCTTGGAAAATACTTCAGAAAAGACACGCAGTAGTCAATATTTATTATAGAATATTTATACTAAACCCAGAACATAATGTCTACGATAAACGCAACGCTGAGTCTACAAACCAGCGATATATTCCCAGATCCAGTGTCATTGAGCACAACTGTATCAAACCAAGTGAATCTGAATGCTGACTTTGCGTCTGATGTTCTGCCTATGAATAAGAAGGTGGCCATATACGGTCCTTCTCAGAAATCAAACCCATCAGGCACAACATACATGTACATAAAATCTCTGCCCACAAACTCAGCGAAGATAAACGTGTACCTTGTGGATAAAAACAGCACTGAGATCTTGGCGATGAATCTGTGGCCTGGAGACTTTGCTTGGTTCCCTCTGTTAGACGATGCTCAAATAGTTTCCGTAAAAGTTCTGAATCTGTCAACGACCACAACTGCAAAACTAGACTACTTCTTCGGAGAACGCGGATAACATAAAACAAAAACAAAAAATGGGAACTTTTTCTACAAAACTCAATATATTCACCAACAACACGCTTCCTGTGTCTGTCAGTTCCATAAGATCGAAAGACTTTGGCATCGATGGAAACTACAGCGAGTATGGCAGATTGGTGTTGACCAGCGGTGTTTATGAGCCTCTGTCTACCCAAGATTGCGGACCTCACGGAGCCTTTGTGTTTGCACAATCTCTTCCGTCGAACGATCCTGGTACTGCCATCAAGCTATACGTAAGGCCTGACTTTTACACCTCAGGAAGCGAATATCTCCCTGTTTCACAATCGATTCAAAGCTTTGCAACCCTATACCCAGGAGACACAGCGATGATCCCGGTCACTCCTCAGCAAAAGGGTCTGATAGCGTCAGTTACACAAGACAACGCTACTCTTGACTACTACATAGGAGATCGTGGCGGGGAATTCGGACACAGCGTACATGTGCTAACGACTCAAGGTGAGTTCAGTCCTACATACGAATATTTCGTTATGGACGCTCAGCTTGGAGAAACAACTCCGATCGTGGATACTGGGGTATTAATAGGCGATTGGTCTTTTGCATACTCTGGGATAGTCAACAACAAAGGATACGTGCTTGCTTTTGACAGTGGAAGCTTTCAACAGACTGTTTTTGTGAATACAAGAGGAGAGATAGTGAGCTCGTCTATGCCCGTGATAGATGATGGTACGTTTTTTGGAGTAGAACCTCTTGATTACTATGGATATGCATATTTTTATCCTATCAGTGGAGGCGTAGAGCTGACATACTTTGACGGAGATAGCACGTATACTCACACGTTTACGGGATCTACTAACGTGCATTTGGACAATAACTACGACTCAGTAAACAACGTAGGATGCTTTGTGGCGTATGTCACAGACTACAATGGGGTTTCAGGAGACTATGCAACCGTGTTGATAAACAAAGATAAAGCGTATGTGTTAAACATATTGAACTCTTCTACGAATCAATATGCTCAGAGCTACGTTTACAACTACGCTGGATTTGTTTTCTTATCTACGTATGATAGCGTTGCAATGACATACCAGACAATACAGTTCTGGGACACCAATGGCAATCTGATGAAGAGCATAGATGTTTCTTCATACCATTTTGATACGATGGATAGATTCTTCTATGGCACAGGAAAGCTACAACTGGTGCTCCACAACTCTTTGGACACAACTCAGCCTTTCTACATGATCAACTACGATGAAACTGTAGACGTGTATCAAGGAGATGATCTGACTTGGTGGCATGAGCAAGGAACGAACTTTACAAACTACAATATCTATGCAAGAAACAAGAGCGGATTAAATCCTTATCTTGATTCATCTACGGCAAGCTCCTATTATCCAGAATCTGTAGCAATACTGTTCTATACAGGATCTCAAGACAGCACGTACTTCTTGAACTGGACTGTAAACTACGCAGATGTAACTTATCTGTTCCCAGGATCAACCCACAAAAACCACGTATTTGCTTCAAGTAGTATGTCTGGCAGCTTATTGAGAATCCCAAGACAGGAGTCTATGTATCCGACAAGCAATAACATAGTACTGAACTACAACTTAGTAAATTCTGCCTCTGGAGATCTAAATGCGCTTGTGATAACAGACGTAGGCGTGAATACTATTCAAGTCATTCCAGATATCAGCGTAGTAAACAACGGATATTACGATATAGCATTCGAACCTATCGGAGACTATACGATGTACGGATATTACGTTTCAGGAGACGATCAGACATACTACAAGATGATCACTCCAAACACAGTGGCAGACACGCTGATACTGAACGGAAACGAACCGAATTACAGATTTAGATACAACTCTCTGTACATAAGAACTTGGTCTTACGCAAACTACAACTGGTACTTCAACTCTGCTACGAACGCATTTAAACAGATAGACACGTTCTACAGCAGAAGATACTTTACTTATGGATTTGGAGAATCTGGAATAAACAACGGCGCGATGCTGCTGGTTAAACCTGATTACTATGCCCCTACTGGAAGCATCACAGGAAGAGTGTTGACTTCTAACTCCATAACAGACGAGGTGACTTTTCCGTATGCTCCCTATGGATCTTGGGAATTTTATATGGGAAGCGAATCGGTGGTTTACATATACACAGATCAACCTGATTACGTGAACTCCGAGCTGCACATCTTTGTATACGATCTCAATCTCAATCTGAAGAAGACAGTATCAAGCTCACTTGCTCCTATGGGAATGGGCGCAATAGATGTGGTAAACGATAGAATATTCTTAACTTTTGAAAATGGGATCGGAGAACAGGTGTACTACATGATCACTCAAACCACAGTACAAAGAAAAGTCATCGATTCGAGTACAGTCATAACCGTAGACGACGGGGTTTGGGAATCATAATCTAGTTAATAAAACGCAAGACATGCAATATACAGCAAACATAAACATATTCGACAAGGTACTGGTAAACTCAACTACTTCTAGCCTGTCCCCTTCTCAGAGCTACGCGATAACTCCGGTTCTCAAACTGTCAACGGACATCGTATCTTCTGGATATATGACTTTCGATGCTCTCAAAGCAAAGATGAGAGACCTAGCATACATACCATCAGGTTCTGTATTCGAAGAAGAGATCTTGAAGCTGACAGACGCACCAAAGTCGTTGGTCTACTCTGGCTCTATGGTGGTCGAATACACTAATCCATACTACAGCGCAACACTGAGAGCGTACAGTGGATCTGTCTCTGTCGACCCTGAACCAACCAGCTCTGTTGCTCCTATCACTAAGACCAGATCTAAGAAGTCAGGTTCAGTATAACCTCTAGAACCACCATAGAAGCTTCCCAGATGCTCAAGGTTTGATTTTGACGTCGTTTTGATATAGAACATAGACCACACAAAAAAAGAGCCCTAAATGAGCTCTAATTCAATATTGCAGTTTTTCATATCTGACTTCGTGCCCACTCGCAAAAAGGTCTAAGCACCTTGTCTCCTGGTTCAAAATCGTACTCGTATAGCTGGAATATCCTCCAAGAATCTAGAGCGTATTCTCCTACGCCTTTCAGCTTTTTCAACACGTCTATGGGGACTTTCGTGAGGTCTCTGTGCTGCGACTTTATCTCTGTCCACTGTCTCGAGAACTCTATCCACGACTTTGCCCTTCTGTTGTAGAATCCCAAGGGCTTTATCAGCTGCGCTATCTCTTGCGGATCTGCCTGAGAAAGAGACTCTGAGTCTGGCCACCTTCTAAAGAACTCGTGCCGGATCTGATCCATCTGTTTGTGGCTGGTCTGGTTGAGCATCATGCAAGCCAAGAGCATCTTCCAAGGATCGTCTCTGTACTCTTCTTGTCTCGTGTTTAGCGGGGATGTGCGTAACCTTTTCATTTCGTAACCATTTAGATCGAAAAAGGGACGTTGGAAGCGCCCCTTTTCTTTTTATAGTGTGTCAAACTTCAAACTTATCAGTAGAGATCTTCGTCTTCTTCGTCGTCTCCGTAAAGAAGATCGTGGATGTCTTTGTCAGGGTTCAAGCCTTTTATCGCTTTTGCCCCCTTCTTGGCCTGCTTCATCGCCATCGAGGCCATCTTCTCGTCTTCGTCTTCTTCAGGTTCAGTTATCTTGGCTTTCATCACTTTGTCAGTTATCAGCTCTCTAACCTCTTCCGGTATCATCTTCCAGCCCATGTATGCATAGTCAGCAAGGCCCTCTTCTGAGAAATCTTCTGAGTCTAAAATTTCTTCTTTTTCTTCTACTGATATCAAGTCCCACTTTTTAGAGATTTCCATTTCTGTATTTTCATACATGTCTTCAACTTCATCCATCTCCTCCTCTTCTCTCATGATGCCATTGATAGCCTGAAGATCCATCATCCCCATGAGTCCTTCGTTGAGTCCTGTCTTGGATTTTGGTCTTGAAGATTTGAAAGAGACCCTCTCTGCCCCTTTAGCTCCTGTGTAAGGTCCTTGCTTCTGCTCACGCATCCAGCCCTGTAAATCAAAATTATCTGCCATGTCGTTTGTTTTTGTTATAAATATACAAGAATTATGCTTCAATGACTTCTGTGCTGACCATTTCGAACTCGATCTCCTCGATCTTTTTACAGAAGAAGAACCTGGAGTCGTTTTTCAAGGCAACATCAGCACCAAGATGCCCTTTCCAACTGCCAAATAGTTCCTGTTTCAAAAGCTTTTCGTCATTGTAAAAGTACTCGATCCCGAAAGTCTCTATCACCTCGTACAGATCGTCTTTCTGTCTAAGGAGTTTTCTGTGCGCTGTGATCATGCTCCTACCTTGTTTATCATGTGGCTGGAATCGACATAATGGAGCTTGCCAGTTTCTAGCTCTATCGTGTAGACGTCTTCGTACTCGTCTTGGTGCAGAACGTTTTTCGTATCCTTTACGACGCCTATCTTTACTGTGCCTTTTTGAGTGGAGAACATCACAGTGTCTCCGATGTTGTATGTGATCATGTGTTGTGAATTTTAAAGTTTTAGTTCATATAGCCACCCTCATGAAGTCTTATGTATGCTTCACAATCTGCAAGTGAGCCTATTATTAAAGCTGAGCCAAGTTCTCCATTTACCATGCCAGATTCATCTTCTTCTACTTTAAAAACGGCATAATTACCATCTTGCCAATATTGTACTTTGTATTTCTTTTCCATGTTATTCAAAGTTTGGGTCGTTTATGATGATGTCGTAATTCTCAAAATCTTCAAAGTCTTTTCTGTCTGCTTCAAGCCTTCTGTCAACCGTATCCGCGTCAGATCTCAGCGCAAGCCTTTCTCTTCTGACATCCTCTGTAATATCAAAGCATACCACCAAAGATTCTTTCCTGTCCTCCTCTGACATGTGAGCAAGACCAGACGGTGTCATGATGAATATGCAACCTTTTGTCTTCATCTGGGCATTAGACGTGCCGTATTGCCATCCGTTGAAAGAGACGTGTTCGTAGAAGAAGTTCATCTTGACCAGATCTTGAAACTTGTACTCTGGGATGAAATAATAGTCTTTTCCGTGGACTTCACCCGCCCTCATAGGCCTGGTTGTGTAAGAGATCTGGTAGGGATATCCTCTTTCTTCAAGGATCTTTCTCGCATGATCTTTTCCAGAAGCCGCTTTACCTATCAAGACGATCCTCTTCTTGTCTTCGGCATCAAACAGAGAGATGAGATGATCTATGTTTTTTATGACCATGCTATTCTCCGATTATTTCCGTGACGAATTCTGTTCTTTCCATCTCCCTGTCGATGAGTTCTAAGCACACCCGTCTTACATCCTCGGAAGTAAATGAGCTCTTTTCAAAGCACAGGGAGTGGAATGTCTTTTCTACCAGCTCTTTTGCCGCTTGTTCTCTTGTCATAACGTTGTTTTTATAAAAGTAATTGGAAATGTCTACCTGGAGAAATCTAACTATAGAGTAGAACAGTAATATACGCTGTCTTGTGACCTCATGAACTCGCGATTTTCTTTTATCACTCGAAGGATCCTCTTTTTGTAAGTCCCGCACTCGGAGTATCTCTTACCGATGAATGCCATATATTGAGATCTTGTAAGTGGCTTCTTTTCAAGTATGCTTTTTTGGTATAGCAAGTAGTCTTGAATGCAAGCCTCCCATCCAGGATATAGGGCGTATCCATTCAACTGACCGGCGGCGGTGGTAGGTCTCTTTGTCGGCATCTTCATCCCAAGAAAGTTGTTGTTGGATCTGGTGATGTGACTTTTGAGTTCAGCAGATTCTAGCAAGATCTGAGCAAACACGACGTCTACGTATGCTACCCCAGACCTTTTAAGCTCAAGGTACACGTTCTCCTTAGTGCATTGCTTGGATTTTTCGTTGTCTGTGTTAGAGAAGCACAAAAAAGCGCCGCTGGCGATCGTGATCAGTATCAGTAATAGTACCTTTTTCATCATGTAACGTTTTTGAGTTAATAAATATCAGTCCCACCAAGACCTGAGATGTGTCTCTAGCATCTTGAACAGGATCCTATTGGCCTTTTTGTCAAGGTAGTATCCCATGTTCATCGCTATCTTCTCCTTGGTATCGTTTTCGAAGATGTATTTGTCAGACTTTGTGACCTCTCTGTATGCGTGTGGGTATTTTGCAAAGTAGTCATAGAAGTTCTCTGACAGCTCTGTGACCTCCATCTGGTAAAAAGGGCCGTCATCTTCTATGTCTCCGTCTTCTCTGAACTTCTCCATGACGTCTTCTGGAACTTCGCATGGCGTCCAATCGAATTTAGACTTGTGATAGTCTGTGTACTCGCTCTGATAGGTCTCTTCTTTGACTCTATCGATCAGTCTCACGCAGGTCATCATCTTCTGGGCATCTGTTTTGGCATCGACATGATAACCGTTCTTGCCTATGTAGTCTGCTTGGTGTTCCAGTTTCGTCTTCAGGATCTCAAAGATGTATGAATGATCCCAGTCGCGATCTTTCCAAATCACTTTGAACCAACGTATCAAATTTTTAATGCCCCTGTAAACGTCTTTGTGGTAATATCTGCCTTCAAACTTCCACCATAGTCTTATCTTTCTCATATCGAAAAGTCTTTTATATACTTGAATACTGCTAGGTCCTTTGCTTTTGCCTCTATCTCCACGTCAAACTGAATATCAAACGCCTCTATCCTCTCATAAATGTAATCAGCGTGGGCCGTAACCACTGCATTTAAGTCCTCAGTACGCCTTGAAGATGACATGTGGGTTATCGGCACTGTCTTCCAAGTCGATACTGCCAACCTAAGAGCCTCCTCCATGGTCTGATCTTTTGGACCGTAGTTGAAGTGGTGCTGATCGAAGACTATCGATATGCCTATCTTCGTGTAGACCCAATCGTATAGCATCTTTACCGAGTACTGGTTTGGACTGTCGTCGTTTTCCACAGTCAACCTCTTCTTACAGGATTCAGAAAGCCTCTGGAAGTTATCACAGAAGCGCCTGGATGCGTCCTCTCTGCTAGGTTTTGTGGTATTGATGTGTATGTTTATGGGATAGTAGGTAGATGCCTCCAGACCCATCATATCGAATATCTGAGCATGCTTGTCCAGATCGACTATGGTCTTATCCACCACCGCCTGATTCTCACTTGCCAGCACATCGAAAGGACCTGGATGGAAAGAAACTCGTATGTCGTTATCCACGATGAACTTACCTAATTCGGCCAGCTTGAACTGTATCACGCTGAATCGAGGAAGATCACTGAACTCGTAAAGACCCATGAACGCAAACATATCGCTCGACATCCTGTATAGCTTGATGCCCTTTGATAGGTTGTACTTGAGCAATCGCCGGCAGTCGTCTATGTTGGCTATGGCAAGATCGCTTACGTAAGGCAGACCCTTGAGATCGAAAGTACGTTTTACCATGGTACGATTCACCGATATGTGATCCTTTTTCTGCTTGCCTTGGTTGATGCCCAAAGAGATGCAGCAGTATCCTAGTCTTCTCATGTCTTTTTATTTTACCCACTCGTAATACCCATCGGCCATCGCCTGAGACAGTGTTAATCTTGGATCGTTTTTCATCGCCTGTAGAGCCCAACACACCACTTCGGTCTCCAATCCCCACTCTTTAGCGCTTTTTAAGAAATCGTGTACAGATTGCATCTGATCTAAAAAATCGTCTTGTTGATTCTCCATAACTTTGATTTTACTGATTTGATGATGTGAGCTACTTCATGTATCTGGACGTTTGCAAGACTAGCCAGGCTGAAATGACTTAAAGAATCTGGACATAGGCCAAGCACGTGTAATATAGAATCTACCATCGTTTATTTTTTGAATCTTTTTGGAGAATATGTCTTTATATTGCTGTTATACTTTTTACCCTTGAATGTGTTACCAAAATGTTTTTTTCTTTTGCCTTTTCTATCCTCGTTTCGTCTCTGTCTTGCTTTTTCATGAAATCTAAAAGAAAGTCTCTGTGCTTTTCATAGTCTGGATGTCTTGGAGTAGTGCTTGGTATTGAGAATCTATGTTATTCATTCCTGAGTTCTTTTTGTGTTTGTATCTTGATGTCTCTTTCCTTTATCGCCTCCTTCTTGTCGTACAACCGCTTTCCTTTGGCTATCGCCACCTTTAGCTTTATCTTGCCGTCCAGATCGAATATCTCCAACGGTACAAGCGTCACTCCACGCTCTGTGAGGTTCTTGGCTATGTTCTGGATCTCCTTTCGGTTGAGCAATAGTTTCTTATCTCTGAGCTCCTCGTGGTCCCTGGATGAGTTCTTAAGACGTCCTATGTGCATTCCTTTGATGTAGGCTTCACCGTCTGAAACGTAAGCAAAGCTCTCTGATATGCTCGCATCGTTGTTTCTGATCGACCTGACCTCAGAACCGAAAAGCTGGATGCCGGCTGTGTATTCCCTGAGGATGTGGTACTCGTATCTCGCTTTTCGGTTCGTGATCTTCATGTCTAGTATGTTTTTCCTGTGGTATCGACTCCTATGAACTCGTCTAACGTTTTCAGGTCTGGCTTCATAGAACCTGGCTCTTTTGAATAGTCCCAAACCTTTCCTGTCGAGTCTGCGATGGTTATCTTTCCTCTTGTGAAGTCGAAGATCTGCTTCTCTGTCAGCAATCCTACCGTCTTATTGAGTCTGTCTTTTATCTTGAATCCTGGTTGGGACTTGATCCCGTTTCCGGTGTGCTCAGTCATAGTTGTCTTGATTGCCATCAGTATCATGCCCTCTGAGTTCAGTAGTTCTATCGTGTCTTTGTTCTTCATGTCATTGTTTTAGTGTGAATCTCCTACGTCGTGCTTCTCTCCGTATATCACAAAGTCAGAACCAAAATCAGCAGGAGTTGAGAACCTTTTTGCGTATTCCCACAGCCTCTCCTTGATCTTGTACTTGTCAGCGATCGTATACCACACATTCGAGTCATAGAATCCCTGAGAATCCGATCCCTTTTCTACGTCGTGATCCAGTTCTCTACGATGAACTCAAGCTCGTTGTGAGTTATGTTGAATTTTGTTTTCGTGTTGAGCTTGTCTACTATGCCCCGTCTTGTCGTGTTCATGTTTCTATTTTAAGTCTCTGTAAATCTGTACCCCAAAATCCCACACTAGGAAGTTCATCGATATAACCCAAAGGTCTGTGAACACTCCTGTCTCTATGAAGTATCCTTTTCTGGAATGGGTAAAGTATATCGCTGGAGTTAAACAAATTTGCTTGAATCCAGCCCAAGTCCAACACGTGTGAACATACGGCATCATTGTGATCTTCATATATCTATTTCAGTTTTTCTATTTCGCGTTCGATGTTCTCTGCCATGAGTATGATGCTGCCAAGCTCGTTAGTTGGTGCTCCTACGTACAGATCGTTCGCGTCAGTCAGGAATGCGGATATCTTCTTTTGGAGCGCTCCGGCACGCTTTCTTGCTTCTTCTTTTGGGATGCTGGCAGATTGTGTTGCATGGACCTTTGAGATCTCAGAACCAGTCCAGTTGATGTTCTCTTGTAGTAAACTCATGACCTTGATCGTTTTTGGTTTTAGATCCCCTTTATAGGATATTTTGGGTTTTTAATGCACTCGATCTGTTTATCAGAAAGTCTCCTTTTTTCAGCATAAAAGTCTATTAGATTCATCTGGAAAGTAGATCTACTTGGATGCATCTTTACATTGTACTTTTTTTCAATTTCGGCTTGAATTGAGGATAATTCGTTAATAGATAGCATATTTTTTGTTTTAGTTTGACATTCATTTGTTTTTATAAAAGTAACGAAATTTAAGATAAAAGAGTAGATGATCTTCAAAGTGATCATATATTTCCTATCACAAACTCAATGATCTCCATCTCGGTTTTAGTATCTACGAAGTCTCCATTATCGTCATAGACTTCCCAAGACGTGCAACCGCTGTTCGGATCTGCGTCTTCCGAGTGTGTGACAGAGTATGTCTCACCATTGAATTCGACCTCGTACATGGTCTCTGTCTGTACCCTTTTTAATGTGTTTTCCATGATATAAAAGTACGTAAAAACAACGAAAACAAAAAGAAAAAGCGCAAAGTCCTTTCGGAAATTACGCTTTCTGTGGGTATTCAATGATGAATTTAGAATCTTTGACAACTGAAGGTCTTCTTGTGGAATCCCTTAGGCTTATGGTACACTCCGTATCTGGAGCATGATGTTACTAATGTCAAGATCAATAATATTGTAACTAGCTTTTTCATATCTTATTCTTGTGGAGCTTCTGATTCTGTAGGTGTCTCTTCTTTTTTGCCTTTGAAAGAGAACTTGTCTAGAGAGTCTGCTCCCATTCCGATAGCGGTGACTATCATCACAGCGTTTACGAGTTCAGGTGCTGGCTTGAATTGCTCATGCGTGTAGCTGTTCAAAAGCATAGTAATGCAAAGGAACAGAGATCCGATAAGCGCGATGACCGGTTTGATAGAGGTAGATCCTCTTTCGTCTTTGAAAAGGTCGATGACCCATTGTTTGAAATTCATAGTGATAAGGTTTTCTATAAATATCGACTATGTAAATTCGATCTCGTTCGTCTGACTGTCCCAGATGAAGCTTATAGGTTTGTTACTGTATTTGTAGTCCTCTCCCAAGACAGACGCGTTGAAGTAGTGAGTGTCCCCATCAAAGCGGTAACCGTGTCCGGAATGTATGTGGCCGCAGACGTGTATCTTGGGCTTAACGCTCTTGATCCTCTGTGCAAGCATCTCGCATCCTAAATTATCGTAAAGGCCGATGACCTTATCCAAAACTCCGTGTGCAGGACCATGGGTGATCAATATGTCTGTGTTCTCTGGGATCATCAGCCACTTCTCCCACATTTCGGGTGAGTTTCTTGGAAGATTAAATGCCCAGTTGTAGAACTCAGGCTGCCAAGGTGAGCCCCATATTTTAAGCATCTGCTGATAACCTTCTCCTACGCAAAGAAGATCATCTTGTAAATAGACAATATTCTTGTAAAAGTCTAAGATCTCTTTTGTCTTCTCAACGTTGTCTTGGAATCCCCAATCATGGTTGCCTGCGATGAATACCTTATGATCATACGTGGCTAGCTTATTGTACCATCCACAGAATTCACGAATCTCATGCTCATATCCCATCGAAGATATATCGCCAGCATGGATTAATATATCCCCACCAGGAAGATCTTCAGTGATCTGCTTATGCTTAGTGTGAGTATCAGATATGAGCGTAATCTTGTATTTCATAACCTTTATAATTTTTAATGTCTGGTCATTGCATATACAGATCCTGCTACGAATACCCCTATGCCCATGTATAAAAATGTCTTGCTTTTGATCTTTTCAAGCTTGAGAGAAGTCTGTAGCGTCGAGATCATCTTCTCGTACTCTTCTTCTTTGGCTTCCATCAGAAGGACCTGCCTTTTATATATAACGATCTTGTCTTCGTCTGCCTTGATCACAGTGTCTTGCATCCTAGATCTGTTCTCGGTCATCTTTAGAACATTCTGGGTAACGTTTAATACGCTTTTGGTGCTGTCGTACGATACAAGATCTAGCGCTACATGCTTACCTACTTTGTGAGACAGTGTCAGCTTCGGTGTGTCCGTAACGCTTTGCGAAAAAGCTGTCAAGTTGAGTAGGAGTGTAGTGAGCAACGTGAGTGCGTATTTCATCGTATTTGTGTTTAATGTGAACGTATTTTGTCTTCTCGGTCTCTATCGCCTTATCGACGTAGACTATGCTGTCTTTGTATACCGTGATGACGCTGTCTTTTTTTACGTGCTGAGAGTCTAGCTTTGCGATCTCTGTTGTAAGGCTGTCTATAGCGTGCTGTTCTTTGGTCAGCTTAATAGTATTGCCCTGGAGCAGAGTATACCCCAGGTACAATAATCCTATCAATACAGCGACAGTGATTAACTTTGCTGATATTTTCATCTACTTGTGTTTTGTGGTGTCAGTTGCTGTGACAGTCGGTGTCATTGTCGCAGCGCTGTCTACGTGAACTGCCGTTTTTGTTGAGTCTACTGTGCTCTTTGGAGCGTTTGAAGCGTCGCCGCATGACGATAATACAAGTGACACGATCGCGCAAAGCATTGTGAAATTTCTCATTTCGTTTTTCTTTTTGTTTGGTTAGTACTCCCAAGCGGTGCCGACCCGCCTTCTCCACCGTGAAAGGGTGGCGATCTAGCCAACGTGATCTATAGGAGCAATGTCTTATGCTAGGTAATATCCTGTGAAGCTTGGTTCCAACGCCCTCGCAAGGTTTTTAGCCTCTGACTCGATCACTGCTCCTGCCTTCGTGTATCCTTGCCAAAGAGGTGATGGTGTTATAGACCTCAGAACGATCTTGTTTGGATTACCTTCTTCTTTTCTGAAAATTACTATCTTTCTCATTATTTTTTGATTGAAACCTGTTAATTTGGTTGCGCCAGTGGGATTCGAACCCACGACCCCCGGGTTATGAGCCCGATAAGCTACCGCTGCTCTACAGCGCAATATAATTTTAAAAACGATCGTGGGTTGTCAACATCTTTCTTGTTGTCATCAGCCCCTTTTTCGCCGATCATTTTTATTTGATTGCTATATTATAAAAGTATTGAAACTTCTTTAACTTTTGCAATCTTTGTTTTGAGTGATCAGATATTTTATTCTCTGATCTGGTGTGGAACATGAGGGATTCGAACCCTCGTCCAAACAATGTTATCTAAGTAATTCTTTCACAAGCTTAGTGGATTTTTCTAAAAACACAAAATATGAAGTTTGATGTATGTGGGAAACCAACTTCTAAACAACCTGGTCTTGGAATTATTTTATAAGGGCTCCAACCTGCGACCCTCTCATTTGCACTTCTGTTTCTAGGCACGTGTGCACCGGCCCAAGGACTTAGGCGGCCATCTCTAGCTCACCTTCGGCGAACGCCATAGCGTCTTCGAATGTCCATGTAGAAAGCTCTACGTTTGCATTTGTGTTTTGATAGTCAGATTTAAGTGCGTCCGATCTAGCACTGCTTGCATCATCTCAAAGAGCTCTATCGCTGTCAAAACCAGTATGCCCCAGTCTCGTGCTTTATATACTATAAATATACGTCTTTTAGTTTGATATTGGAAGTTTTTCTTTTGAGTTTATCCTTTTCTTCTTTTCTAGCGCTTCTTTGATCTCCGCACATAACTCATACTCCTCGAATCTGATCATATCATCCATCACAGCCTTAAGAGTTGGGATATAGTCCGCCTTATCTTTTGTAAATATTAACTCTTTTAAGTCTGCGGAATATTTCACATCAGTAAAGATCACTTCAAAAATACTGACTGTTTGTTTCTTATGCTTGATCGCATACAATATTGTCTTGACCATCTTAACCAAAAGGTCGCGGTCTTTTTCTTTTATCTTTTGGAAGAACTCCTCCTTATTTTTAAAAGACAATACGTGTGATGCCATTAGTCATATGTGGATTTTACTTCAATATCTTTAATTTTTTCCAAAGCGATCGGCGGAATGTTATTCAATGTATAATATCCAGCTTTTAGATAATTTGGATCTTGATAAAGTTTAAAATACTCACCAGGTATCATATCTGTATCTATCTTTAAAATAGCATACTTCTTAATCCCAGTCTTACTATACATTTGATAAGCTAATTGTTTGGCTACATTTTCCGTTTTTGCAAGATAAACTCTTTCTGGATGATATGATGCTTTTGATCTCGATTTGGGAACTAATCCTATGTCTTCAATCTTTTTCCAATTATCTAATGGGGCAATGTGATAGAGGGTTTTTGGGATCTTATTTACTTTAAAATCAAATTTAGCTTCACATCTTAAAAATATAGAATGTATTTTTTCACTTTTTAGAGAACTTAAAAATGTAGTTTTATTGTATCTATCTTCAAACCTATTGGTATTACTATGAAGCTTCATATATGATATAAACCAGCCTAGATTATTTAAGAGAACTAGTAGATCTTCTGCATCTTTAAGAGAAAAAGCATCTTTGCTTTTTAATATATCAATCTCAAAAGTATTTTCATCTTTCTCACTATATATTTCATAATTAGGAAAGCGTCTATGCAGAATATCTATAGATTGTCCAATAGGAGTGGTCTTTATCTCACCTTCTCTAAGATTGAGATCATATTCTTCTTTATAGAATTCTAAAAGTAATGTGAGTAACTTCATCGAGTATAAATATCAACCCTTAACAAGTGAGTCAGCCGCGTAGGTCATCATAGGGCTGTCTCCTTTGTGCCTCACGGTGTACCCAAGGCCCTCTGCCCAACCCACAGCCTCTCTCAAGACTTCGTTGGATTTGTATCTCGGATCAGGATTCAGATCGATGTCGATGTACTTCGCTCTTGGCAGCCCGGCTTCCATTATATAATTTGCAAGGTCTATCGAATACCACACCTCGTTGATGAGCCTGGTCGAGATCTCTCTGTCCTTTGGAGTGGTGAACTTATCGTATATGACATGGGCGCCCTTGCCTGGAGTGTACATTGCCAAAACCAAAGCGTAAACTGTCACCCGGCCTTTTACCTGAGAGTCACATCCGATGAGTATCTCTATGTCTTTGTGAGAACTCATGTACTGCTTCATGTAATCCAGAACTTCTACTGGAGTGTTTTCGTTTAACGTTTTGAACTTTCTCATGACACTGTGTGGTTTATCTGTACTCTAACGCAACTCTGTGGCCGTCTGCTCCTCATCAGATAGTTGTTTATGTACCCCATGATGTTAGCGCTGCCTATAGGGTTTGCGCTGTGCGTATATATCTGCGGAAGAGCGATCTGTGTTTCTATGCTATGATCTACCAACCACTTTGCACAATCCATTCCAGTTTTCTCTTTTATATTATCATAGTCCAGGGTGTAGTTCGGAGACACGTTGGTATAGAACTCTGCCATCGCCGAGTCTCCAAGATCGTGGTCCAAAGATATGACCTCGATGTTCTTAAGTCCTATCTCTATAACCTTTGAAACGAACTCATCATAATTTCTTACGACTGTCCACACCTTGTCCATTCCATTTGCTATTGGAGTTCTTACGTCGTCTAAATAGATCCAAACCTTTTCCATGTTTTTTTGTTTTATCCTGTGCTCCAAGTGGGATTCGAACCCACACGTCTTACGACCACAGATCCTAAGTCTGTGCTGTCTACCAATTTCATCATCGGAGCATTTTACCACGTTTCATATCATCGTAGTTACTTCTGAGGTATCTAGACTGATACGGAATATGATTTAGTCTTCTTTTATAATTATCCCATTTTGCAATCGTTAGTAACAGTATCATCGCGCTTGTCGATACCACGCAAGCGGCAACGATGATCCATGCAAATACCTTATTATCATGGTAGTGTTTGTGTGGCATAGTTCATTTTTAGTTTTTATGTTCGCATGATTCGCAATATTCAGATCTTCGAGCATCATATTCCAGTCCGCATTTTTTACATATCATCCAGATCTCGTGGTTGAAAATCTTTATCAGTCTACTTATCATATCAGTTTTATTTGAAACCTATCTTTCATCTTCTCCAGACTATCAAAGTCCCGAGTCCTGTCCAAGTTACCATTCCATGAAGTGACTCCTCGACAGATGTTCTTGTGGTTTATGTGTGTGTCAGAGGTGAAGAACATGTCTTGACCTTCTTTTAGTGTGATCTTCATTGCATTGTGTATTTTTATGCTGTGACTCGGATTGGATTCGAACCAATGACCCCCAGCTTAGAAGGCTGGTGCTCTATCCAGCTGAGCTACCGAGCCAAAATATTAGTCTGTCCACTCTACGACCTCGTACTCTGTCTTTGTGAACGAGAGATATGGTGCCGAGGTGACTGGATCTTTTGAGTCTTTTATGTACTTTGGATTCGTGATGTATACTATCTTCGAATCATCTCCTTGCTCCCTTTCCTGTATTTTGCAAGGGATCGGGGTATCTGGAAGTTTGTATAATGTCTTCTCTGATCCTGGTTTGATCTTTATTGTCTTTGGTTGTTTCATTACTTTGATTTTTAGAGGACACACCCGGAACCGACCCAGGGACTCATGCTTACAAGGCAAGTGTTTTTCCAGTTAAACTACGCGTCCAAAATGAAGCTTTTAGATTATCCCCAGAGCTTCTCAACTGTGCTGGCATACGTTTTGGCTGCTCTGAATGAGCTCTCTTCCTCCAGAGGTTTAGTGGCGGGTAGTGTAGCTATACACCTTAACCAGACTTTCCTATCTTCGATCCCTTGGCCTTCGGGCTTTCGTGTACCATACAGGGTTTGAACCTGTGACCTACGGCTATAGGAGGCCGGCGCTCTAACCAACTGAGCTAATGGTACAAAAATGCGGTCCATGACGGTTTCGATCCGTCTACTCTGCATCGACAGTGCAGTATGATAGCCACTTCACCAAAAGACCAATTGCACGGGTTAAGGGATTTGCACCACCTTACAGTCATCATACTTCTTGGCTGCGCTACCAAGTGTGCTTCTCTATACACCAAACCCGTATTTTTTACTGTATTATAAAAGTACTAAAAGATCTTGACAATTATCAAACTATCTTTTTAGTGGCGGGTATAGTAGGGATCGAACCTACGACCAACAGATTAACAGCCTGCTGCGCTACCAACTGCGCTATATACCCAAATTTATGTGGAACTATCAAGACTCGAACTTGAATTACCTACGTATCAGGCAGGCGTGCTAAACCATTCTACTATAGTTCCATGTGCGGAAGATGGAGGTAACGATCCCCCTTGGGTTTTATCCCAGCCATAGCTTAGCAAGCCAGCCGATTACCTTTCTCGCAATCTTCCTTTTGGGGTCTAGCCCGGTATCGAACCGAGTTATCATGCTCCACAAACATGCGCTTCACCTTAAAGCTTCAAGACCCATATGGCGGAAGAGGCAGGACTCGAACCTACACACCGAGCAAACGATACCGGTTTTCAAGACCGGGGCGATACCAATTACGCTTTACCCTTCCAAAATAACCACTACCTATCGGACGTCATCTTTAACCTTTTGGGATCCTAACCTCTCGGTCTCTAAAGGCTTGTGGTTATTGTAGTCGCTGATGGGATCGAACCACCATCTTCGGGACCAAAACCCGACGTGTTAGCCTTTATACTAAGCGACTATGAGGAGCAGATACCCGGAATCGAACCGAGGCCTCCTACTTGGAAGGAAGGAGTACTACCACTATACGATATCTGCTTAAAGTAGTCCCTGTGAATTACGATATCACAACCTCTTGGATGTAAGCCAAGTGCTCTCCCGTTGAGCTAAGGGACTAAGTATATTATTATTCGACTTTACTCACTTATAAACCTAAAACATTTGCAACTGAATTAGGTATTTGTCAATTTATTCTGTTCTTAGCTGTGAGACTAATAATATTGTGGACCGTTCCAGATTCGAACCGGAGACTCCTGCGTGCAAGGCAAGTGTGTTAGCCAACTATACCAACAGCCCATTGTGTCTAGATGAAAGGTGACGATCCTTCCTAGTCTTGCTCCCAAAGCAAGTGCCTCACCAACTCGGCCACATCTAGATATTTACTTTCCAATATGTCAAAGATCACACTGAGGTCGATATAGGACTCAAACCCATGTGGCAGGTTTTGCAGACCTGCGCCTAAATCACTCGGCCAATCGACCTTACTGTACCCTCAAAGAGATTCGAACTCCTATCTCCTGGTCCGTAGCCAGACGTTCTGATCCTTTGAACTACAAGGGCATTCTGCGCGCACGTAGGGACTCGAACCCTCATCTTTGGTTTTGGAGACCAATACTCTAGCCAATTGAGCTACGCACGCATTTTATATTATAGATCCTTTATGAACTCACTCACAAGCCTTTTGTTCTCTGACTCGTCTCCGTCGTATCCTCCTGTGCTGAATACTGACCCTTCACGATCTCTGTATTTGAGAGAAGATACTGATGAGGACTCTAACTGCAACTGACCTTCGAATCCGTAGCAAGAACAGTGTGATCCGTGTATTTCAAATAGCCCCCCTGACGTCTTGTCTCTCAGAAGGAAGAACGATCTCGAATCGCATCCCCAAGAACCTATAGACTCATAAGCTATGAGGACTTCTTTATTTTCAAGATCCGATCCGTCACCTTCTCCGTATTCCTGTGTGAGACGCTCTATGATCTCGAATTCTGTCTTGCCTTGAAGATCTCCTAAAGTTAGTACGCTTGTCATATTATCTGTATTTTCTTATGAGTTTAAAAAGCTCTCGTATGTCTGTGAATTTCAATGTTTGTCCTGGCTTTATAGGAATGAACGCTATCGTAAATCCGTGGTTGCCGCAAAAGTAGTCTTCCTTCTTTATCCTGTTACCGTTCACGCTATCAACATATATCCAAGGAAAATTGCCTGCGAGTTTTACTTCTATCCCGAGTCGTTTCATCCTGTCTATGAATACCGTCAATATGTCTCTCTGCTTCATTTCCTATTGCTGTTTGGTATGTTATAAAAGTAAACAAAATAATCGACATTTTAAAGCTTTTTGACGTACATTTGTTTTTTTACTGTGCGCCCGGTAGGGTTCGAACCTACGACCCCCTGGTTAAAAGCCAGGTGCATCTACCAACTGAGCTACGAGCGCATTCTTTGAAGTTTGCCACCCGTGTTTCAGAGCAGCGCTATCGTTTTCGTTTCATTTTCGTGTTTTTGTGTGGTAATGAGGAATTCCGAGATCCTGCCTACGGTGCTTCAAACCGCCGCTCTGCCATCTGAGCTACATTACCGTAAATTAAAAAAGCCCTGAGAGTTTGTAGTTCCCAGGGCTTTTGAAGTATGATGTTTTATGTTTTATCTGCTGTCAGCATCATGTTGCCCTGGTTTGGATCTAGGTTTGTCCTGCACGTTATTGATCGTACTAAAACAATAGCCTATCGAAGTCGCTTGTGTGCGGCCCGCTTGCCAAAGGTTTGTATGTATGTTACTGAGTTGCATTTTTATATAAAATCTGGATTAGTTAGTTGTAGCTGCTGGAGCAAGGCTTGTTGCAAGTGCCTCAAGTGAAGTCGTTGCTGCTGTGATCGATTGAACCAAAGTATCTGCCTCTGCTGATGTAATTGCACCTGCTTGAGCTGTTTGGAATGTTTTGATTGCACTTTCAACTGTTTCTGCTGCTGTAGTAAGCGCTGCTGTTGCGTTCTGAAGATCTGTAAATGTTGCCATAATTTTTTTTCTTTTTAGGAATTTTTTTAAAAAATACATGATGTATATCTATAAATATCTTATTATTAATGTAAATCGAATTCTTGGGATAAAAAAGTTTATTTTTTGAGTGGGTATATCACCTCTGCGATCTTGCTCTCTGAACTTGATTTGACCTCGAAGTCCCCGATCTTGAGAGACTCAAAGTGTTCATACACCCTAGCTTCACTCTCCGTTACCGATTCGGCATCGACCAGGTATTTCACCGTCTCTTTCTTTGGCTTGTCTTTGTTAGGATCTATGGTCCTAAATTCTACTTTTACTTCAAAAAACATATGCTTTTGGTTTTGATTATACTATGAATGTACGTCTTTTTGCCGATCTTGAGAACTTTTAGTCCTGAGTGACCGTATATTTTTTTCCTAGCTTTGTTATGGCCTCTACTGCCTCGTGCAGCTCGATCCTGAAGAACTCCCTGTTGTTGGCCACCCTGTACGAGTCCAAGTACTGGTGGATCTCTTCTTCTAAGAACTGGGCCTCATGACATTTGAAGCTGTACTCGACTTTGAAAGGAGACGCTACACCTGTCGCGTTCGATATCTGGTAGGCTCTCTCCTCAGGCGTGTTCTTCGTGTACCCTATCTTCAAGAGCCCTGGCATAGTTGGGTTTGAGAGCACGTATATCCAATACCTGCCTTCTCGACCTGGACCTTGGAACGCCTTCTTCCTGGCTGTGTAGTACTTGACCTCGTCCCACTGCCTGCCGTCTTCTCCTACTGGAAGAGGGGTCAAAGTATAATACTCCACAGGGTAGCCAAGCAAGTCATCCTCCTTTGAGATGTAGGAATCTGCCTCTTCTGTTGTTATACGTTGTATCTTTATCATATGATTTTTACGATTTGAAATCTAAGTTCATTGAATAAAATGTAATGAAAATCCTCTCTAAACATCTCATCAACTTCACTTTCGATATTAAGATCTAGCTCTACGGTTATCGATCTTCCTATGGCTTTAATTGCCAAATTAGTCATCCCTATCGTTTTCATTTCCCATCGTCGATTATGAGGTATATACAAAGCATTATCAGAGGTATTCCCCACCAAGACAAGCAAACCATTACCAGGCACTCTATCAGCAGGCCGAACTTGAAAGCGCGGAGGGCAGTCGTACCGAAGTCAGAACCCAAGAACGCACACATCAGAGGAAACCAAAAGAGCAAAAGCAGCACAATCAAAATTCTCAGTAACTGTCTCATACTAGCTCTCTAGTGTTACGAATGAACCAAAATGCCTATCGAACACCGAGACAAGATTCTCATAGTCTCCACTTTTCATCTCTTCGATTATCGGTTTAGGATCCACGTCCAGCTGTTTGGCGAAATCAGTAGCGTACGCCATCAGAACATATGCGTTGCCATCAGGACCAGTAAGGTCAATGATCCTCTCCTTTTGTGTCTTTTTACGTATCATATTTTTTAATTTTAGAGCTGTGACCTGAGCTGTGACCTGAGCTGTGACCTGAGCTGTGACCTGATGAGCTGTGAACCGAGCTGTGACCTGAGCTGTGAACCGAGCTGTGAACCGAGCTGTGACCAGAGCTGTGAATAGAGCTGTAACCTGAGCTGTGACCAGAGCTGTGAACCGAGCTGTGAATAGAGCTGTGAATAGAGCTGTGAATTGAGCTGTGAATAGAGCTGTGAATTGAGCTGTGAATCGATCTGCTTCATATCTAAATGTACGTCTTTTTTGTGAAAATTTTAAGCCATTCTCTAAAGTCCGGCCCAAACAGCCTATATAAGTCTCATATCCGGATGTGTATAAGTAATCTCATACAGAGAGTCGATGATCCCATAGAAACCAAACTTCTCTAGCTCGTCGTCTAAAAAAGTATCGTGCGTGGGAGGGAATACGTGTGATATTGACTTATCGCCAAAGAGTTTCTGTATGCTCGTGTATGTTTTCATGTTACATCCATTTTGGTGGTTTTGGAAACTCGGTGCTATCGTCCAGCATCACTGCGATCAAGACGCCTAGCCAAGATAGTAAAAAGCTCCCTATGCATACCGCTACCCTGCCCCAATCAGGAGAATCTCCGAATTTTCTTATCCACGTTCTTCTCATCCTGCGGTAGGCCAGCACAGAGCCGGTCAATAAAATCATCAATGTTATCATATGTTTTAAATTAATTGTGAAGTGATCATTTGGGACATATCGTAGTAAGGATCTAGGGCTATTATAATTGGAGATCTTCCTTCGAATATTAAAGACGCTTTGGGAAAAAGATCAGATAAGTCCCAAAATAAGTCTGTCTTTTTCATTTTCTTGAGTCTATGTTTAATGCGTTGACTATCTCCCAAAGGCAATCCCCAGTCGAGTTGAAGATGTTATCCTCGGTATACCACGCTGCCTCTACTTCGTCTTGCCCATACATGTCTTCGAACGCCGCGTTGATCCTTGGCGGAACTGGGTCTATGAAATATTTTGTCTGTTTCATATATACATTTTTCTGGGATACTCAAATTTTCCTGGGGTTTGGAGTCGGCTTTTTTGCTTTTTTGCCCAAAACCCGGCGGCCGGATCTGCCCTTCGAGTAAGTATGCCCTGTTGTTCATATCTAAATGTACCTCTTTTTTTGGTCATCATCACTCTTCTTCTTCAAAGTAGGGCTTTACCCACGGCGTCTCTCTAAGCATCCTTACATACTCATGTTGATCTTCTCTTGGAACACAGCCAAGCAGCGCTCTGGTCTGCTCATTGTCGTGCAATATAAACCCTCCGGTCATAAGGATCTGGCCGTCTTTTTCTATAACTGCGAAGCTATTCTTCTTATTCATCCTGTTAGCGAGCAGCGATGCCTCTTCGTATCCATTAGAAGAGGGGGGTGACGTGTAGTACTTTCATATGTTGTATATATTTTTTTGTCAGACGTTGAAAAATTCCCGTGTGCGTAAGTTTACCTTAGGCGGGGCCCCCCCTGCTAGCAGGCCCCTAGCACCATAAATGTGAGCCTTTGGCAGAATGCCAGCATCATGCTAGTGCGCCGCCTCCAAGCTGCCAGCTCAGAAGATCTCCGATACAAAAAAGGTACCGGCCCCGCCTCCTAGCTAGACCATCGCGCCCGTGTAGTACAGGTGCTCTTTTTCTATCATGTGTGTCGTCACGTGGCACTCCAGCTCTCTGAGCACTTGAGAGCTCAAGATCTCCTCTAGGGTGTCTACCAACACGTAGTCATCGAACCGCTGGCCTCCGTGCTCTTTCTTTATGCCTATCGAGTAGGTGATCTTGTCTTCTGTGGCTATCGCCGCCTGGTAGCTTACGTTCTTGCTCAGCCAATAGAGAACTGAGTCTCTGTCCATTATGCGTGTCATGCTGTTGTTGTTTGGTATGATGTAAAAGTACGCAATACTTTTTACATTTTTCATTTTTTGGTCGTATATTTGTTTTTTTAACGCATCACCTCTGACTCTATCCTCTTGGCGATCTCGTCTAGGTCGTCTGCTGAGACCTCTAGCCAGTATGTGCCAGTGGCGTACTCGTTGAATATCTTCTTTATCTGGTCCTGTATGGACTCGCTGTTCTGTGCGTTCATGCTGATCTGTGTTTGTGAGAGCCCAGGCCATCATCTGACTAATTCCTTGCCGCGCTCTTGGCCAGGTAGCCTGGGCTCCCATGTCTACATATGGCTCAGCGTACTACTGAGCTGTGAATCGAGCTGTGACCTGAGCTGTGAATTGAGCTGTGACCAGAGCTGTGAATCGAGCTGTGAATCGAGCTGTGACCAGAGCTGTGAATCGAGCTGTGACCTGAGCTGTAAATTGAGCTGTGAATAGAGCTGTTCCCTGAGCTGTGACCTGAGCTGTGAACCGATCTGTGACCTGAGCTGTGAATTGAGCTGTGACCTTACGTCTATCTGTTTCATGGTATTATGTTTTGGTAGTTAAATAAGAAAGTAGCGGACGTATTAGCCAGCTCCTCTCTGTGTATCAAACAACAACTCTCTTATTTGTATTTTGCTATCAGGATCTCCAGCTCTTCTAGGAACTGCGGTAGTCTGTCTGTAGGGATCTGCTCTGTCTGTGCGAACCTCCATTTGAACATGTGCACCTCATCTCCTTTCTCATTGATCACGTGATAGTACCCGTCCTCTTCTCCTACGATCTGATACTCTTTGCCGTTAGTCAAATGCCTGTAAGATCCAGCCTCTTGGCATGTCATCATCCTTTTGCGTGGCTTCTCTGCCTCTTCTGCGTATGGTTCAAAGCAATCGTATGGTGTATGGTAGACGGTATTCTCCAGATCAAAGAACCATTCTCCTCCTTCGGCAATTCTATTACTACTGAAGCCTGTTATCGTGTAGATCTCTCCTACTTGCAGGTTCGCTTCTTTGATATAATATGCTGCACTCTTATAGATCATTGAGTCTGTCTTGACCAGCTTCACTTTCATTCCAGGTTTGTATCCCAGCCTCTTGATCTCCGCAGTGTGGTCTGTCTTTGGCTCTTCTGGTTCTATCTTCTTACGATCTCCTCTTTTGCCCCTATATGGTAGGTTCATGAAAGTGTCTTCTCGTGGATCTACTAATGTCCAAGGGTGACCATATTCGTTGATGATCCTGGTCGCGTATCCATCGCTGTCTGTCTCAAGGACTTCGTACTCGTGGCCTTCTATGTAGTATCTTGAATTGGTCTTTGTGCACCTGACGTATAGATTCCCTTCTAAGGAATTATTCCCGGCTTTGTACTCTTCGAGTCTCCTTTTCAGATCGTTATTATACGCAGGATCCTTCTTGACGTACTCTCTTCCGTTGTAATATCCATCTTTATATCCCATTAGCGTTTCTAGCGCAAACAGGGACATAAAGTCTGGTACCCGATGTTCTACTCGCCAAAGTCCTCTCTTGACATTGGTGATGAACCCAGCACGTCTGAAATACGACTGGTAGGCACGTACGCGGTACCACTGTCCGTACCATACTCTGTGTTGACCTTTTTCTCGAGTCATATCATAGAGTGCATTCTTAAAGTCCTCGCTCGTGTATGTTTCTCCTGGTTTGTAGGCGTTGATGAAGTTGACAACTGCAAAATAGATCGTTCCTTGCTTTATCATAATATTTTGATTGTTTGTTACTTAGTAAATGTACGTGAAATAATCGACTTAAAAAAGCTTTTTGTCAGGTATTTGTTTTCATACTATGACATATATCCCCGACCGTCTTCGTAGAATTCCCACCCGTTATCTATAATATGATCGGATATCGCCTCTTCAGAGCAAAGATATTCGTATTCATTCTCTAACATATTAAGGTATTCTCTACTGAGGTCTTCGAGATACGCTTCTTCCAATTCTTCCAGTTCTGCTTCAGTCTTGGCTGTGTCTTCTTGGCGCTCCAGTTCATCCAGATCGCTCAGAAACTTCTTGGCGATGGAATATGTGGCGCAATGCTCACCGTGCTCAGAAACGACCTTGAGAGCGCTAGATTTGGCTGACGTAGTGAAATTTGCCTTAATGTATGGAGGATATAGATCGAATTCTTCTATATCAAGGCCTGCTGTCCCCTTGGCGTCTTCTTTGACTGTATCTGACCACCAACCGTATCCTGTCAGTAGTTCTGAGTTGTCGGCGAGGACTTTGGCCTGTGCCTTTTCTGATAGCTCTTCAAATTTGCAAATGTTCTGTGTTACTGTACGCATGTTGTTTGTTGTTTGGTATGTTATAAAAGTACGTGAAATAATTGACACTAGAAAGTTTCTGGACGTATATTTGTTTTCTTACTGTGTGATTATCTCGTCCACAATTCTTTTAGCAAACTCATCCAAGTCGTCTGCTGATATTTCTAACCAATACCCACCAGTCGCATACTCATTAAAGATTTTCTTTATCTGGTCCTGTATGTTTGCTTTCTGAGCTTCGTTGTTTGCTGTTGACATTGTTGTTGTTTTTAGTACTAGATAAAAGTAATGAATTAAATTGACACTTGAAAGTTATTTCTCAAGTATTTGTTTTTCTACTATGAGACATAACCACTATATCCAGCGAATAGCTGGAGGACCAGATAATCAAAGTTGTGAGCTTTTTTACATATAACAGATCAAGCTCACTATCCCATAATACAAACCCATATCCTAAGGGCAGACTGTCTGTTGCTATTTATTTCGCTGTCGATAGTTGTCAGGTTAGGACATTGCTACCACTTTTAGACGTCTGATGTTTTCTTGGTGTAAAGTTAAAATCAACCACCAAGCTCTATTGTAACTGAGCGGATATTTCATTAGTGATATCTCTGTAATAACACAAGGAATGAACCCGATTAAGACCTTATAGGTAGAGACATAAAAAAAGCACCTCCTTTTGGGAGATGCTTCAGTATCTGGTCCGGGTTAATAACCCCTAATGTGGAAAGACCCAGAATATTTTAAAGTAATGTATTATTGCGAAAGAATGAAGTCTTCGTAATGAGTGTGTAATTCTTAGGTCTTTCCAGGACGGTATAATTATGTTCTCTGCTTACTGTAATAAATATACACACTTTCTCTAAGATAGAGCTTTGATGTATAAAAGTTTAGATATTATCCAAGTCTTTCTGCAATAATTATATAGACCAAGACCCAGACCCAGACTCAGACCAAGACCCAGACCCAGACCTAGACCCAGACCTAGACCTAGACCAAGACCTAGACCAAGACCCAGACCAAGACCAAGACCCAGACCAAGACCTAGACCCAGACTTCTTTTTAAATTTAATACAGCTCATAATTATAGTTTAGAAGATTTACCAAAAGACTCTATAGCAGAAAGTTGGACATAATATTCGTCTCCTACTTTTTGAGCATCTTTGTATTTCTTATCTGTAAGTGGGCCTGTTTCGTACACTATATGGGCATTCTCCAGTTTAATACAAGTGTCGTTAACTCCTACCAGCTTTCCCCCATAGAAGTAGTTAGAACACATTATTAATACTTCTTCTCCGAGTAATGACAAAAGACCTTCATTCTCTACTTCTACTACTTTAATTGGTTGCATTTTCATATTCTGTTGTTTTTAGTTATTTATTTATATAGCCTTTAGTTGATACTTCTTTCCATCTATCTCTACTACTTTACCCTCGCAGCAATCTTCTTTTGGTAATCCGGTCTCAATTAACTCACCGTAACACACTTGACCTAGTACTAATTTGCCTACTTTTATTTGCATCTCTTCTTTAGTAGGTATTTTCCAAGTAGTTAATCCGGCAAATATTCTTAGTTTACTTGATAGCTCTCCTTTACAAATTATACCCCAACCAGCTTCAATACCCCAACCAGCTTCAATACCCCAACCAGCTTTAATACCCCAACCAGCTTCAATACCCAAACCAGCTTTAATACCCCAACCAGCTTTAATACCCCAACCAGCTTTAATACCACAACCAGCTTTAATACCCCCACCAGCTTTAATACCCCCACTAGCTTCAATACCATCGCCAGCTTCAATACCACTACCAGCTTTAAAGTATATATTACCGGAAGCAGTTAAGTGGCCTTTGAATTTTACTGTTCCGAGGTCTTCTTCTGCTTCTATATGTCCTTGGTAGTTACTTAGGTCTTCTTTACCTACGTAGTAATTGTCTTTGTCTAAATGCTCTTTTTTAATTAGAAATGTGTTCATATTGCTTTGTTTGTTTGGTATGATGTAAAAGTAAGTAAAAAGATCGACACTAAAAAGAAATAACTCAGGTATTTGTTTTCTTCATATGATCCTCTTCACATAAGAAAAAAGCCGGGGGTGGAAACCCCCGGCTCATATACCAACTAACAACTATGCTGTTTCATACTTCTCTGCCAGAGTCCAGAGCTTCTGGTTGATCTCCAGGTCAGTGATCGGGTTCTTTATAGGACGTGCGACTCTCTCGTTGAGGCTGAATCCTCCTTTGATGATCCCTTCTTGGCACACGTTGTAGGTGACCCAAAGGCTTTTGCCCCTGTCTTCAGTGCGGCGAGGCTGCAGAAGGTCTACGATCTCGTACTGCTCAGGCTGTCGGTCTGTGTTCATGCGCAGAGCAAGAGCTTCTGTAGCGAACTGGTAGCGCTGGCGGTCTGTCATCTCTATCATGTTCCAGCGGTTGATCTTGGTCACTGCCTTCTCCATGTCCACGACCTTCTGGTCAACGATCATCTTCACCTCTTCTTGGTTGTATTTTATGTGGCGCTCTTTCATGCTGCCGAAGTCCTGTGTCTTGATGATCAACCCGTTAGAGCACACCAGCCTGAAGATGCCGGCTTCTATCTGAAGTGGGCGGCAGCCGTTGCTGTTGTTGATCACGACCATTGTAGGACGGCCTTCTATTCCTCCGCGTCCGTCTTTCATGTAGAGCTCTTCGTTCTGGAACTCCATGATGTGCGTACCAAACGTGGTGTAGATCTCGTTTCCTTTGCGGCTCTTTGACTGCTTGGCGTTGGTGAGCTTCCACCCCTGCCCGTCCAGGTGCTCGATCAGGTCGATAGAGCTTACGAACTTGTAGTTGCCGCTCAGGCGAGATGCTGGTCCAGGCGCGAATATGCCTGGAGCTTTCTGCTTTGCTGTCTCTAGAGACATGGGAGCGATCATGTTGTTCTTGTTGTTGCTTGCGAGCATTACTTCTGTCTGCATAACGTTTGTTTTTAGTTGTTTAGTGCGATGTAAAAGTACAAAATAAAGTTGAAAGTAGGCAACGTTCGATCATATATTTGTTATCCTAATAGCCAGCTCAGCTTTCTTCTAGACTCAGCAACGTGCCATTTGACTGTGTTCTCTACCGTGTCTAGCATGTCTCCGATCTCGCTGTACTTGTAGCCGATAGCAGCAAGCCTCATGACCTTCTCAGAAGACCTTGGCAGCAGAGACATTGCGGTCTCAAACTGCTTGGCTGCCTCTGACCTTCCTGCTTCATTGTAGGCCACAGACCTGTACATGCTCTTGATCTCTGCAAGCACTGACCTGTCGTTGGACACATCTCTTCTTTTGATGGCCTTGGCTGTAGTTATCGCGTTGTTCTTGATCACTGTCCTCATCCAGCCCTCGAACGATCCTATGCCTTGGTATGACTGTATCTTCTGGAACACCTTCAAGAACCCATCGTTGATCACCTCTTCAAGGTCTCTGCTGTCTTTGAAGTACTTATAGAGCATGCGATGCATGCCTGGATAGTAGTGCTTATACACCTCTTCTTGGCATTTCCTGTCGTTCTCTCTGCATCCGGCTATGAGCTCGTGTATCTGTGTGTGGTCCATGTCATTGTTTTGTAGAGTGTAAAGATAAGCAAAATACCTGGTACTTTAAACTAATTTCCCAGGTATTTGTTTTGCTAATGTGTGGCAGGTGAAGCTTCTTCTGTGCCCATGAACCCAGCAATGAGATCAAGCGGGGTCTCTGGATACAAGATCTCATAGACGCTTGGAGCAAAGGTCTTCAGAGTGGTCTTCTTCCCTTCTTGCCATCCGCCCATGTTGCATGCAGATATGATGTCGTAGATCTCGAATATCTCGCTGAGGTTGAGCTTGTCTCCTACCAGAGCGTGAACTTTCTTCATTGCTTCTGTTGTTGTCATAACCGTTAGTTGTTTAGTGTGATGTAAAAGTAGGAAAAATACCTGACACTTAAAACAAAAGCATCAGGTATTTGTTTTCATAATTTATTCTTCTCCCATATACATCGCCATATCGTCCTCATCGGCATAGAATATCTCGGCCAACATATAACGGAGATCTTCATCTGTGCCTGTAAACTGTACCACCGGATTTCCCCCACCTGGTCCACACCAATTTAAAACGTTCAGTAATATGTTTCTCTTCTCCAAAAGACCCCAGAACTTTTGATCTTCTTTTTCGTTGCCTGTGAATGGAATGCAATCCATCTCGATCGTTTTTGTCATATCTTTTAGTTGTTTAGTGTAGAGCAAATGTACGACAAAAATCTGAAAGCAGGTAACTTTTTATCACATTTATTTCATCATCACGCATCAGCAAAACAAATATATGAAAAATAAGTTCCAAGTATCAAAACTTTGTCGTACTTTTACATCACACTAAAAAACAAACAACATGGCAACAAAGACACTGACAAACAAACAGGCGCTTACGAAGATGATCAATTCCTTAGATCCTATCCAGTTGGGAATACTTCGAGAGAGGATACTCGCGATGACAGAGAACATACTCGAGAACGAACAGGACATACGTAAGGTGATGGAGGCCGACGGCAGGAGGTCGATGATACATCCAGATTATTATTTCCAGACCATCGAAGCCATCAGGATCACAATGGAATATTAAGAAAACAAATACCCGACAAATAAGTTTCAAGTGTCGGGTATTTTTCCTACTTTTACGTCAGATCAAGCATCGCACGCCAGCGGCCACTGAAAGGTTCGGAGTTACTTGCCGAAGATGGGTATACTCCGTCCTACGCGACACTTTTTCTCTATCGTATTAAAGAGATCCTCATACAAGGATTCTCATATGTATTCTTTTTCACATCAGTCCAAGATCTCTATGTCTGCAGTCTCCTGGGCACACCTCCACCCATCTGCCTCTAGATCGTAGAACGTCACGACTCCTTTTTTCGGGATCCCGTAGTAGTCTCTTTTTCCTTGCGCGGGTAGCATGTCTGGGTTGGTCGTGCCTACAGCCACGCGAACAGTCCCGTCCTTTTTAGTGAACTGGAAGCGCACCTTTCCTGACTTCAGCCGGTCTACCAGTTTTTTTGTTGTGTTTTCCATAGAGTAAAAGTACAAAATCTTTTTGAATCTAGGAAACTTTTTGTCAGATATTTGTTTTCTTAATTTATCTTGGCTTCCAAAACGATCATGACATTATCGATCAAGTTCTCTATATCTTTCATCTCTCTATCGAAGAGTGATCTTGCATTTGGAGATACCTTTAACATTAATTGTTCTTTATGAGATCCTGATAAAGGAAAGAGCCACAAAAATATCTTTTTCAATTTACATACCTTTTTTGTTTTCTGGATACCTTTTTTATTTTTGGGTGCAGTTTATCCATCTTCCGTCAAAATTGAATTTGAAGCTTCCCAGGTAGCTGTATCTGTTACCCCACTCCTGTGGGGAGATCAAGCTCAAAAAATTCCCGCTCTCAGATCCGTACAGGTGATACACTGATCCTGCCTTTGGTTGAAAGTTATACTTGGAAGAGTACACAAGCTCGTTGTCTCTCACCTCGTCTAAAAGCTGCTGCCACTCTCTGGACAGGTGGTCGAACTTGGAAGCGTAGTGAGATCTGACCATACTCGTGTTCTCTTGGTTGAACACCGTTAAGTCTTCTGGCTTGAAGTTGGGAGATCCCACCTCTGTGGGATAGGTCTTAGAGATCCTGTTTTCGACGTAACTCAGAGGCTTGTTGTCGTCCATTTTTCATTTTGATGTAAATATAAATACCTTTTTTGATCTAAGTACTTTTTTCGTTTCAAGTCCAAAGCTTCTGCCTATCTATGGCTGTATCTACTGCTGTCAAGCTCTCTGCGCCCAAAGAGATCCAGTATACTATTCTAGCGATGTCTGGGTGGTCAAGCTGTGCTCCTATGCTTGAGTTCATAACTCCCATCCACGTTATGCTGTGCAAGATATTCATATGGACAAATGTACTACAAGTCTGCTTGCATATGAAGCCATTCTTTTTTGTTGCTTGACATTGCAGATCGTTTTTTGTTGTCAGAAATACTTTTTTGATCTAAGGAAATATAAGTCCATGGTGGTATGCATTAGCATAAAATATATATGGTGTACTACGGAGATGGATTTTTCTTCGCAAGAGAATGCTCCGTATTATACCTTTTTTATTTACTGGGTATCTCTTCCTACTTTTGGTAGCTTTTAATACCTTTTACTGCTTTGAAATACCTTTTTTATTATAAGTACCACTTTCTCTTGTTGGTACCACACTTAGAAATATCTTCATAGTCGCAGAGCTCGATCTCTCTCTCATCCTATCGTGTCAGCCTCAGCGTGTCTCCTACCCTGTACAGATCACACCGTCCGTATACTCCTCCTATACTTCCGTGTAGTATAGGCATTCGTAGTCGTTCTTGGTGTTCTCTATCTTTACTACTGTTCTCCCTGAGTGTGGATAGTCGCATGACATGGTACTTGATATAGTCATTGTTATCAGTCCTAGTATCATTATCTGTGTCTTCTTCATATAGTTGATTATTATTCTGGTTTTTTATTTATGATGTGGTTCTATTCTTCTAGTCGTATTATAGGTATGAGTGATAGTACCTGTTGTAGTTCTAGGAAATTATCAATTGTGTTCATGATATCCTTTGGTAGTCTTTTGATCACTGTGTCTTGGATCGATGTCATCTCTATAATATTCTGTTTCATCGTGTCGTCCTCAGTCGTTCTTCTAGTTCAGTCAATAGTTGGGATGCTTTTAGCGGGAGTGTCCATAGGATTAGCTTTGTTGTCCAATCGGTTCTTAGTGATCCATAGTCTATATCATATATCCTTTTGGCATGGAGTAGTACTTGGACTTTACGCTATGTGGAGTGTCCAGTTGTGATCCTATCTTTCCAGGATTTCTGATTATCATCTGGTATGATATCTGTTTCATTATTCTATCCTATCTTTTAATGCTGAGATGATCCTGTACATGTGAGCTCTCGTTAGTTCCATGTCTATTGAGCTCGGTTCCAGTTTTATCCTTAGTGTATCTATCTGTTCTGACCTTAGAGCGTCACTCCTCTCTATGTAACCTGTTATATTTTTCATTGAATGTGGAGTTGATCTTCTAATGGTCTACCGACTCCTCTTAATTGATCGCCAAACGAAGAGTATATGTTATAAATGTGACGATTTAATTCACGTATAGATGGAAACTCCTTTGGATGTCTTTCTGACAGATCGCAAGAATCGACTATCTTAGCGAATATGATCTCTGTGTCTTTCATGTTATACTAAAAATAATAAATTCTAAGTTGACGCATCTGTGGATACTTTGGATCTATGAGGTTATCGAATATCAGATCATTGAATACTACGTTATCTAACCCTCTGAATAGTACCCAAGGTTGTATTTTGCCTAAGAATTCTATACGATGCAGCTGTCTCATCTTGAGATTGGTTGTATTGTTAGGTTTATGGCCCTTAGTTGGAGCTCGTTGTTAAAAGTATTAAAAGATTCTACAAAGGTTTTGAGTTTGGTCTTTTGGATTTTTACGCCTCCATAAAGTTGATCCTCTACTAATCTTCTCCAAGAAAAGACGCTTTGACTTATCGCTATTACTGATTTCATCTGATCTGTATCTTATCTATGTATGTGTATGTGTGGTCTTGCGGTTCAAATGCGAACACCACCACCTGAGTACTCATGTTCCAAGTTCCAGAAAGTATCTTTCTGACCGTAGTCTCTATTCCTCTGTTGATGTGATCTTCTGTCCAGGCTTTGACCTCGGTGATGTCTACCCCGTTGGGATCTATCAAGTCATGGTAGTATGTATGCTCACCTTTTGAGTTTACAGTAGGAGGAGCTGGAGTGTATCCCAAATTCTCTATGAGCCACATCTCTGCCGGCTTTCCTTGCCAGACCATCTTCTCTATCACAGACCAAGCTCTGCCTTTTCTTGCCCTAGGAGATTCGTATATCCTCTTGGTCTCTTCTTGTACCATCTGGGCCAGCGCATGCTGATCTTTGATGTCTTCTTTTCTGAACTTTATTATATCGGCCATGCTGTTTGTACTTGCTCTTTTATAGGAAATGTTGTTGATAATATCGATCTGCTAAAGACTCCTGTCCACTCAAAATATGGCATTGCGGCCGCATTCATGTACGATCCTATAAGATTTTTTGAGTCAAAAAATTTATGGATGGCATACACAACTCCTTCGTTGTAACCGAATGTGATCTGCTTCATAGATATAAAAGTAACACAAGGTCTAATAGGAAAGAAATCTATCTCTAAAGTAAGAACATCGTCAACTTAACTCCAAGACAAAGAGCAAAGATCACGAATATGCTTTCTACTACCAAGATAGGAGACGCCACCGGATCTGCATTTGATATTTTCTTCTTAGATCTGTGTAGCAGTATTATCAACGCGCAATCTATCAGCGACAGCGCGCACACTATTAACTGGTCCATATGCTCATTCGGGATTAAAACAGGACAGTCCAGATCCAAACCTATGCGTTGTATAGTCTGAAAGATCTGGATGCCTAGAATTGAAACTATTTGATGTTTAGTGATTTTCTGGGAGCACCTCTGTCTCCGGCGCTAGGTCTTCTTGGTTTAGGTCTCTGTTTACTCTCAGAAGCATGTTCCTAGAGTACGATAAGAACTCAAGACAGAAGAACAGTGTGATGATCAGCGATGTCATGGCTTGGATTTGGCCTCCTTTTCCAAGATCCTGTCTACTTTGTAGTCTCGAACATTATTCTTCCATTCTGATTTTGGAACGTACTTGGCCTTGTTTGAAGATACGACAGAGTGTGCCTCTTGGTCGTTCAGCCTTTTGTACTGGCCGTCTTTTGTGATCTTTACCGTCTTCATATACTTTATTGTTTTGGGTGTGATTAATCTTCTGTGTAGTCTTCTATCAACTGTTTTATGTAATGTTTGATAGCTTTTTCTGGATCGTCAGATGCTGGTTTACCTTGCATTGTATGACTTAGACATTCGGCATATCCTAATGACTTACCGTATTCCAATGCACTCTCTACCTCTTCAATGAGGCTTTCTAATGTGACTACTATCTGGTCCATCTTGTCTGGTTTTACTCTTCATCATGCAGCACGAGTCCAGAAGACATGTTGCCTCCCTGTTCTGTGAGGTTAGCGTTGCCTTTGTGTATCAACTCTAACATCTTCTTCTTGATCTCCTTTATCGAAGTTCCGTACTGTTTGAGTTGGTCTTGATCGTCTGGACTCAGTCCTTTCATGGCTTCTTTAACGTATGACATCTCGTTGTGTTTCTAATAAATATCTGACTGGTTCGAAGACTTGAGTCTCTCTATCTCTTGGGCAAGACTAGGGTCTCGAATGACTTGTATCGATGACACCTCTTCGCTCTCTTTTCCCTCTGTGACTATGAGCCCTACGAACTTTTTGGCTTCAGAGTGGTTGACACACGTGGTCCTGTATCCCAATTCTACTCTCTTAGGGTGTATGGCAGTGTCGCATACTTTGCAATAATATATTGGTTCTTCCATTGGTCTATAACTGTTTGTGTGTGGTAAATATAAACTTTATCTGCGATAGGGAGAAGTCTATTTTTCTTGTTCTTCTTCTTTGTAGTATCTTGCCATCTTGTTGTTCTTCTTCTTTAAAGACAGGATTACGATCGTAGAGAAGAACAGTATGTAAACGTAGTAGTTAAGCATGGACCTATTTTCTTTCGGTGATCATGAAGTTTAGTATGGTCTTTTGCAGATCGTTGAGAGCTTGGGTGTTGTCCTGTATCAGTTTTGACATCCTGTCTCTCTCTTCTACAAGCAGATCGTTCATCTCCTGCTGTACTCGGTCGATCTTCTCTTCCAGCATCTCGTTCCTTTCTACCAGCTTTTGATACTGTTGGAACGCTACGTAGGCCAAAACGACCGTTATCACTCCCAGGATCCCGTACTGAAGGACGTAATTCTGTATCCCCTCTGCGTTGACCGGGTTTGCTGGGACCTCTAACATGGATCTGAACATCTGATGAAATTTACTAACAATAAATATCAGACTATTTGCCAGATTTGTATCTTTCTATCAGTCCTTTTGCGTAAATTTTCAAGCTGCCTATCTTTATATCTACTCCGTTGAAAGTCAGATAGAAAGTAAATAGGACGAATGATATTATCCTGATGACGTTTAACTTATTGATCTTCTTCATGCTTTTATGTTTTGGAGCTGTGAATCGAGCTGTGACCAGAGCTGTAAATTGAGCTGTGAACCGAGCTGTGAACCGAGCTGTGACCAGAGCTGTGAATTGAGCTGTGACCTGAGCTGTGACCTGAGCTGTGAACCGAGCTGTGAATAGAGCTGTGAATAGAGCTGTGAATTGAGCTGTGAATCGAGCTGTGAATTTATCTCATTCATATTACTTACGGTTTTTATACCATGGATTCACTTGATCATTCTTCTTGACCCTGGATCCCACTTTCAAGAGATACGACCAGGTATTGAATTCGACTTGAGAATCTGGATAGTACGTTCTGAATCCAGGTTGTCTATCGATGATGTTTTCTCCAGTTGCTGGAGTTCCGAAAATGATGTGTTTTATTGTGTCCATAACTTTCATTTATGTATTTTGGAGCTGTGAATCGAGCTGTGAATCGAGCTGTGACCAGAGCTGTGAACCGAGCTGTGAACCGAGCTGTGAACCGAGCTGTGAACCGAGCTGTGAATCGAGCTGTGAACCGAGCTGTGAATCGAGCTGTGAATCGAGCTGTGAACCGAGCTGTGAATAGAGCTGTGAATAGAGCCGTAACCTGAGCTGTAACCTGAGCTGTGAGTTTATCTGCTTCATAACTTTCATTTATGTATTTTGGAGCTGTGAATCGAGCTGTGAATCGAGCTGTGACCAGAGCTGTGAACCGAGCTGTGAACCGAGCTGTGACCAGAGCTGTGAACCGAGCTGTGAACCGAGCTGTGACCAGAGCTGTGAATTGAGCTGTGACCAGAGCTGTGAATAGAGCCGTAACCTGAGCTGTAACCTGAGCTGTGAATTTATCTGCTTCATAACTTTAATTTAAACAACACTTCCAGTTAGATCAATGATACGCAAATGTCTACATTGCCTTAATTATTCCGTGAGACGGGCGAGTACGGAAGCTGGTTTAGTATTGTTGTGGTTTCTTAAGATCTCATGTCAAACCTATACTCATCAGCTGACAACCTGCTAAGCGAAGCTATCGCAGCTATGGCATCTGTGTGGTGTGGCTCTACTCCCTGAAGGTACTGTGTGCCTGTGGAAGGACATACCATCTTGACCCACGCAAATGGTTGGTTGTCTATCTCTTCGAACTTCTCTTCTGTCTTGAGCAACGTCACCTCTTCGAGATCTCCGTTGGCGTGCATTATGGTCTGCTTATCAAACTCCTTGGCGCCCAACAAGTCCATGACTCCTTTCTGACCAAGGATCTCGTACCATGCACCCTTGTAGTCTGAGTTGCGTTCTTTGACGAACTCTTCACGAGTAAGGGATTTTGCCTTGTTGAATATCTCTGTGGGAATGTGTCGACCGTTGATGTAGTAGCAGTCGTCCCAAGCTGTGCAAGGATAGGTGCTGTTCCAAGTCACTGCCTGGTAAGCTGGGTTGTGGAGAAGATTGGCCGAGTTGCGTACGATCTTGGTAGGATGCTTGCTGACGATGCAGACTTCCTCGCAGAATATGGCCGAGTATATGTTGGCCTTCCAGTTGAGAGCCTCGAGCTCGTTCAGTTCTTTGGCAGCTCCTGTGGTCTCGATCTTGAACTCGTCCTGTATGAATTTGTACCACGTGTAGTAGTAACGGGCGTAGATGCCGATGCTGAACAGAGAAGACTCTACGAACTTCATCGTGCCTTTGTTGTCCTTGATGAACTTGGCCAGGTCTTTTTCCGGGATGTTTTCGATGCCCTGTGCTGCCCACTCTATCATGTTCTCATTCTCTACGAGGTAGTGGTACATGATCTTCGCTTCGAGAGGATTCTCTACCACGATCAGATGCTTTGGACGAGGCTTTTCTGCCGTGTCATACAGCTTATTGACAATACCAAGTGCTGCTTCCTTGTCGAAGTTCTTGTAGTTCTTACCGTCGAATACTCCGTCAAGAGCGTGGTCGATGTAATCGGGGATCTTTGCTTTGATTTCGTCCGTGAATTGTTCTAAGCTAATCATAAAACCTTAATTTTTGTTTGGTGTGTTATAAAAGTAATAAAAACCTTTGAGATCTTGTAATTTAAGTTTTAAGTAAGATAAATTTTCCTTGTTTTTTGTATAGAGTTATAAGAGATGGTGATATTTTAAAATATAATGCAGCTTCATTTTGAGAATTAAATATTAATCCTGTTTCCAAGTGCTGAATTTTTTTTATTTTTGCTAAACTACACTTAATTTTAGAGCTATCTTTATGCTTTTTACCAAAAAATCCACCAATAGATCCATACATAGGATTATTTTTTCCTGATACATCATGATGATTTTGACTCACTTTTTTCTTATGATCTTCAGATAATGGAATTCTATATTTTGGGTTTTCTTTTCCAACTGGATAGTATCTACTGGATATTTTTTCTCTTGTTTCATAAGATGGATTAAGGTTTCCATCGCCACCATCCGTCATATTAACAAGAGATCCGGTCTTTAAGTCAACTCTTCCATAGAATCTAATCCAAAATTTCTCTTTTTCACAAGCTTCTTCCCAAGTCAACCAATCTTCTGAGATTATTTCTACTTGGTATTCTGTAAGTTTAATTAGATTATCCCAATGCTTATTTCTGTTGTCTTTAGAATAAGCCCTGCTGTATTTTCCTTTGTTATCTGACCCTATTCCTATATAAAAGATTTCATTCTTATCTAATCTTCTGTGTCTATAGACATATGCCATAAAATAAAAGTGGCTCAGTCAAGTGAAGGAGCTAGGAACATCCAACACTCTATGAGCCAATGAGTCTATTATAGATAATTATTCCTAGTAATTTTCTATCTATAATAAATATCTGACTTTTATTAATCTATCACTTTTTCCATAAGTCGAGTATAAGGATTATACGTTCCTTGTATCCAAACTTCATATATGCCTTCAGAGAATTGAAGTGGTTTATGATCTGCCATAGGTAACTCCTTTGTTGAAGTCCATGCAGATTCATTGTTAAACATGCTTGACTCGTGGATATGTTGCAAAGTTGCACCATCGCCACCAACAGCTGTGAAGAATGTTCCGTCTTCTGCCATAAACAATTCAACATCCCCTGTCAAACAATGTTGGTGTCCAGAATGCTCACCATAAGCGAGCGGCTGATTCTTTACTTTCTTCAGATTCTTTGGAAGCTCTGATAGCTGGCGAAACTGTACGTCACCCTGATGACCTTTAATTAGCTTGTTCATGTTATTTTTTTATTTTATTGTAGTGTAAAATTAGCTAAAAGTTTTGCTTCTCCGTAATTTATCTTCTAAGTTATAAATATATTATCATCTAAAATAAAAGACCCACTAGATTTTTAGGCCCAGTGGGTCTTGGTAAATCACTGAAGAGATTTAGATCATTTCAGCATTCGATTTTCTGCCCCGAGTCATGTTGAACACTCGGTTCATTACTACAGAATTTATCTCTCTTCCGGCGATCACATCGCTTACATGACCAATAGAATATCCGGTTAATTCGGATATCTTAGTAACATCTCCTTTGCGGATACGACGGTTTGCGATCACTGCCTTCTGAATGTAGGTACGGAGTGTGTAGTTTGCTGGGCGGTTTGCCAGATTTGTCATTTTCATACTTTTGAAACTTTTATTGGTTAATAATATATAATACAAATGTAAGCTTATTTATGATCTCTATAAAATTTATCTTTAGAGTGGAGTATTCATTCTCCATTCTATAGGTATCATCACTTTAAACTTTATCCTATCTTCTAACTTATCGTGCAGTGATCTTTCAAGATGACTTCGTGTTAGAGATCTGACCTTAAAATTGACATCTACCATGTTGACCATAGGTGTCCAGATCAATAGCATGAGTTTATTTGTAAAATGGATCTTTTTCATCTGTAGTCTATTAGATCTTCTAAATCTGGATGCGTCATGTCTTTTGATGTCGGCTTGGGGTGATCTTTTAATCTATCCTCCTGCGCTTTGACATTCTCAGCCATATCTTTAACTCCAAGGTGTTTAAGATGTTCCAAGTAGAATTCATCTATCTTATAAAAAGACTCAAGTTCTTCTGTTGCATCTGGTGATTCTGGTGGTATGGCTTGGAGAATCTGTCTTTTAGACTTAGTGAAGCTGTCAAGCGACAGTAGAAAAGAGCAGTTATAACACAGCCACCTCAAGTTCTCTTCCGTCCAATCTGTTCTATCTCCATTTATGAAGTTAAGCATCAATGGGATCTTCATATCTATCGGTCTCTTTTGTGAGAACCCACATTCTTTGCAACAAAATCCGAGCCTCCCATCTTTCATCAAACGCGCTGCAAGTTCATCTATCCTCTTTGGTGTACAATGCTGTCCTTTTATAAGCTGGTATCCTAAGATCAATGCTCTTGGGTTTGCTTGATTACGTATATTTCTGACCTTAGGAACTCCTTTGCCTCCTTTTGCTACGTGAAGATCGAATAGAGTTCTTCCAGTTTGTTGATCAACATAGGATTTTGCGTATTTCTTCCAGGTTTTATATGACACTCTTATCCACTCTGCTGCTTCTCTGTTGCTTCTGGTGTTCTTCATCGCATTGCGGATGACTTCTTCTGACAGCTGAAGACCTTTCCATTTCCACTCCTCAGGTCTTTCGCTGTATGGGCATTCTCCTTTCTTAAACTTATTCTCTTCCCACTTGCGTTTTCTTTCTGCCAACCGCTCGAACCAACCAGATTCCTTTCTAGCCATAAACCTTTCATAGTTGACCTTTCTCCACTTCTCATGCTGAAGCTCGTACAAAGTCATCCCAGTCTCTTCATCTGTGATAGCTTTAGCGTATTTTTTATAACTCGGATAAGATACTTCTAAGACTTCAGAAGCCTCTTTATTGGAGTTTGTGATCTCCATCGCTTTGCGTATCTGCTCTTCAGTGATATCAAGCTTTGAATACTGCCCCTTTCCTTTAACTCCACGCTTCTTTGGCTTTGATCCTACCTTCTTGGATTTTTCTATCAGCAAGTTCTTTCTCTGGAGTTCTAACAGAGTAAGACCTGTCTCAGAGTCTAGGTATCTGTCTGCCCAAATCTTGAACCTATATGGGCTTACATGTATGTGCTTTGCAGCTTTGTCTATATGGTTGGAGAATTGTATTGCCTTCCTTATCTCAGATTCTGCTATTACGTATTGCGCTGCCCAAGATTTTATGCCCTTCTTGGGATCATCAAATAATCCTGCTGCCATCTTACTTAAGTTTTGGGTTGATCTTGACCATGAGATCCCATAAGTCGTACGGGCTGGTCATGTTTATCTCATTTCCTTGGGTGTCTATCAGCGACAAAGACTGTCCTGATTCGTCCATTCTTTCCCAAAGATAAAAGCTTACGAGGTCATAACATTCTGGGCCATATGTGGTTAGCAGAAGGTAGTCTATGACTGCATAGAACTTCTCTTCATACTTTGCCATGTCCATCTCTAACTCATTGTACATTATATTAGAGCGAACTATGGACTCTTCTATCATGTTTATTATCTTGACGAAAGATTCTCGCTTCTTCTCTACTCCTCCTCTCTGAGACTTCCTTTTTACAAAGGACTGTACATTCAGTATTGTATTAACTGCCCCTTGTATGTTCTTATACTCTTCCATACGACCTATTTTTTTGCTAATCTCTTGTGCTTATCCTTTATCTCATGCATTAGAGCTGTTATCTTTCCACAAGTATCATAGTCTTCTTCTTCTACGTACATAGAAACGCATGCCTCTAGAGCATTAGGCCAGTCATTTCTATGGAGTTCTATATAGCATCCTGAATCATTGATCTCAAATAAAGTTGCAAATACGCTGTTGGATTTATGGGCTTCTGCGATCACTGCTGGCGCTTTTTCTTTTAACAACTTCTTGAAAGGTTCAGACCTTATTACGTCTTCAGACGTTAGCATATGGACTTGGTCAAATATAGCTCTTATTGGAACTTCTTTCTTTACTGCCATAACATTTTCTGGGTTTATTTACATATAAATAAATCAATGGTGTTCTCCTTTAAGAATCTTAATTAATATATTAGCTACTGAGTTTAAAGGAACTAAAAATCCTATGACATTCTCAAATGGATTCCTGTCATCGAAGTCCACCATCACACCAGCATCACCGAATCTTTTCTGTAAAGCTGTGGATATCTTTTGAGTTAGCTCTTGTTTTATCTTAGGATCTACTTCTTCAGAATCTAATACAAACTGCATCTTGATCCCTATTTTTGTTTCGTTAGTATTTAGATCGAACTGAAGTCCTAGTTTCTGACCATCTATTGTTACGCTAGTTCTTGGTTTTGGTATCATTGCCATCTTTATGTCTGTTTCTTGTATATAAATATACTGTCTGGTTAGATGATCTCATCTATAAATCCTAGCTCTAATGCTTCATCTGGGGTTATGTACCACTCTTGGTTCTTGTCTTTGACTTCCTTTAGCTTTTTCTTAGTAGCAGTTGTACGAGACAAGATGATCTCATCATACATCTCCTGAAGTCTTTCTCCTTCTTTAGCCTCCTGCTTATGATACCTTAGCTTTTCCTGAGCTGTCTCCCAAGATATTTCGTGGTACATCAAAGTCGACCTTCCGCTCATCTTTCTCGTATGTCCAACGCAGAGTATCGGAAGAGCCATTGACATCGCGTGACCTTGAACTATAACATGAACTGGAGTCTGTGAGGACTCTATGCAGTCCACCAGACCGAAACCGTAATAGACGTGTCCTCCTGGTGAGTTGAGTATCAGCTGTATCGGCTCTCTGCTTTCGATCGATTTCTTAGCGTCTTCTTTGTTGATCTCGTGTATAAGGCCTATGACCTCGTTCACGTTATCATCGTCTATCTCTCCTAGTGTGATTATCCTACTTAGTATTTCCTGATGTTTCTTTTGAGTACGTTTAGGTTCCATGAAATGCCTTTTAAAGAATATACCGAATTAGGACGAGATTTTAAAATAGAAGTTCTCAGTCTATGTATTTGAGGTTACTTTCTGGATCATGTTTGATGTAAGATCCCCACTTGTATCTAGAGTACTCGTGTCCTTGTATCTCTTGCTCTCTTCTTTGGGTACCTGTTGCTATCTGCGCAAAGTGGTAGAAATGACAGTTGTAGGTTCTAGTCATCATGAGTTCCGATATGTTGCACTTGAGAAAGAAGTCCCAGTCAGCGACAACACCATTTGTGGGATAGTTCTCGTCCCAACCACCCAGTCTCAAAAAGTCTCTCTTCTCCATCATGAAAGGGAGAGTCGATCCACAGTGTTCTTCGACTTCATCTTTTTTTATCGATGTGGAATACTGAGTAAATGTGTGAAGATCGAAATCGTCTATTGTTTTTCCTAAGTCCTTTATGTGAAACTGGTTGAATATGCTGGGGCTCTGTTCTATCTGGTTTGGGGACAACACGGATCCGGGTCTGAATGCACTCAGCAGATCTACGTCCCAGTTCATAGGAAACACGTTGTCATCATTCACTACCAAGATCAGATCATGTTTTGCGTTATAGACCCCAATATTCGTGGCTCTGCAAAGCCCATGATTCTCTTCTAAAACGACTGTATCTATTTCGTCTTTGTACTTATCTAATACTGACTTATTTAGGTCATAAAACCCGTCTACGATAACTATTATCTGGTTGTGATTAAACTGTCCAGAAATAGCTGATTTGATGCAAAGATCAAGATATTCTGGCTCTTTATACGTTGGTATTATTACTGAGATCTTTTTACTTTTATTCATATTTTTGACCAATCTATTGTAGGAGATAGGAATTGATTTTCACAATGAGTTGAATATCCTGAGATACAGGAAATAAGATTGGATCCATGATTCCATAATTCTAAAAACTTAGTGTGATCATATCCATCATGAGTATATTCTGGTAAGCAGTATTTTATATGAAAATCTAACCAATGTTTTTTAAAAGTCTTCCATCGAGCTGCATATGTATTACAAGTAGAGGGAGTTGTTCTCCAATGACATGATTGAGTATGAAGTATTTTTGATTGGAGATTATCATACATAGGTAAAAAGTATTTATCTGGGTGATCATACAGAGTTACATAGTCTACATTAAAGGAATTAAAAGATTCCAATAGTACTCGATCCCAACCATCTTTATGTAAATAATCATCTTCTATTATGTAAACTATATCTTCATCTTCTAAATTACAAGATTCTATATAATTAAGAGCATATAGTAAACTAGAAGCATCATTGCCCCCAATAAATTCTACTATCTTGTCTTCATAATCAAATTTAAAATGATGATCTTCTTTTGTTCCATCTAGTAAAATAGTTAAGTCTATATCTGCTTTCTTAATAGATCTATAGCATTTTTCATAAGAAAACCAAGATGGTCTAACATCTAATTTCCGTTTATTAGCACCATTCCAATGACGAAGAAATACTTTTATTTTATTCATGACAAATCCATTTACTAGCTATTAATGATTTTATCGGACTTAAATCTTTATCTAAAGGTTTTCTTGGATATAAATGAAGATTTTTAGAGAGATTTAAAGATTCTATAATAAAAAATAAAGCTGTAGAAACTGTGTAAATCTCAGTAGCTTGTTCTAATATTCCACACCAATCAAGCAAAGTATATCCATCAATATACTCTTGATAAATTATTTTTAGATTCGAATCAATTTTTATATCAACTTTATAACTATATTCTTTAGATGCAAAATTATTATTAATGAATATAAACTTATCATTTGAATCAATATTTAATAATTTTTTAAGTTCTGATTCTTTTTTGTGATTTCTTTTAAAAGATAAAGATCTCCACATACTTAAATCAACATTAAATAATTTATATTTCGCTTCCATACAATCTTGAGATTCTGGAAATATTGAATGAGCATGTTGGAACGGGACTTCAATATAGTCTAAATATAAATTTTTGTCGAACTTAGATTGTTCAATAAAAGTTAAATTATCAATCTCTATATAATCTTTTATCCAATAATAATGATCTACTACTGGCCACACAGTATGTTCTGCATCTATTAGTTTTACTATAGGACTTATGAATAGTATGTCTCCTATTCCAAAAGGTTGATTAATTACTACTTTCATAGATTTTATTTAGTCTATCTTTTACTGTATCATTAAAAAGATCAAAGTCTAGCTTTTTTGCCCCATGTCCACCAGCGTGATGTAATATTTTAATTTTTTTATTATTTAAAACTAAATCATCTCCAATAATACTAATTTGTTTCCAACTATCCCAATGAGTATTATTCCCAAATAGATTTGAAATACCGTAATATACACCTGATTCTTTTGGATCTAAAATTTTTGTTTTATAACTTAGCTGTAATTCATTTAAAACTGACTGTTCTTGGAATGGTAGATTATTTCCATAAGATATATTTCTATGAATCCATTCTTCCAATAGGGTTTTATTGGTAATAGCAACTAATCCAGCATTTAGATAATTTTGTGGATCTATATTTTGTTGAGTAATGTAGTGATCTTTTCCTGCTTTGTTATAATCATTGTTATTTCTAACTCCTATAATATCAAACTGAAGATTGCTTTCATCTAATAATTCATCAAGCTTTCCGACAATCATAGAGTCTGCATCAAAATGAACTACAATATCGTAATCATCTATAAGTTGATATGATACTATTGGGTTTAGAGTATTCCAGTTTATATTAGGATGTATGGAAAATAGATCAGAAATTTCTTTGTCTCCAAAACAATAAAAATCTATTTCTGGATGGAAATGTTTTATAGACTTACGTAATTTATCGGCTCCTATACTATAATACCAATTATCAGAGACATGAGTGCAAAATGCTACCTTCATTATTTAACTATATTACTATATATGAAATTTACAACTTCAGAAGAAAATAAACTACTAGGGTGCGCTTTATTATTTCCTCCTCCGGCAAAGTGATAAGCTTTTATAGGTTTTCCATCTAATTCTAATCTTCCATTTGACACAACTATTTGATTTTCTCTTCCTAAAGCAGAACATCCATAATAACAAGAAAAATTTGGATCTGTATACTCAAAAGCTCCCTCTAATACTTTAAATTTATAAGGAAGCATGTGACATATTATATTCAATATATCGTTTTCTTTATTTCCAAAAAGATCTGAATAATTTAATGACATATACTCATACTTATCCCAAAAATCTTTAGATGTACTCGCTATTAAGCCACCTTGTATATATTTGTTAAATTGAATTAATTCACTACTTTTAAAAACTCCGCAAGAACTAGCAAAACTATTTATTCCAATTCCAGAATTTAGATGTGAATTATAATTTGCAGGAGCTGATATATCATAGTCTCCTATTAATATTTCAGATAATTCCCCTAATATTAAATGATCGGCATCTATATTAACAACTAGATCATAATCATTATATAATTTTTTTGCAAAGGTTGCTTTTGAATTATAAAAATTCAATCTAGAATCTTCAGAAAAAGTATTATCTATATCTTTTTGTCCAAATATAATTAAATCTATATCTGGATGAAAATTTTTAAAAGATTTTATAAATTCATCAGTTCTGCATCCATGATAATGACTATCGCCTATAATGATATAAAAAGCTGTTTTCATTTTTATTTTTTTATAATTTTAAACAAAATAATCCATCTGGTCCGAAGTGTTTTATTTCATATCCGTACTTAATAAAGATTTGTTCAAATATCGCTCTTTGTTCTGTATAACCAACTCCACCAACTTCGTGAAATTCAATTAAGATCTTAGAAACTATGTTACTCATAAAAGAGATTACGTCTTCATTTAAAGCTATTGTCTCTGATCCTTCAATATCCATTTTTATAAAATCGACCTTTTTTAATTTTAAAGATTGTATAAGATCTTTTATCGAATAGCTATTAACTTCAAAACTATTTTCTCCTCTGTTAATAAGAGAATTCATTGTAGTATTTGAAAAAAAGCTATAAAAAATATCTGTTCCTGTTTTATTAGATATTGCACCTTGAATCCTATTTATATTCGAATATGATTCCGTCAATTTAGTCAATAGATTAAAATGATTAGGAGTAGGTTCAACACAGTATATTTTTTTTGCCCATGGACTAATATGTAAAGCGAATAGACCGATATTTGCACCTAAATCTAATATAATCTTATCATTCTTATCTATAAATTTATTATAATAATCTTGATCATTAAATTGAGTTAATATCTCTTTAGTGCAATTTCTGGTATCATTAAAGTGATTTTCTAATTCTAAAGAATTTAATTCTATAGTAATAATACTTCCATCTATTAATTTTAAATTTCTCTTATCCATTTTATAATTTTTTCAATTAATTTTTTTGTCCCATTGCCATAAACGCATTATTCAAGTCAACTCCAGAATAAAATATATTACTATATTTTCTATCTTTCATATAATCTACTATAATCTCAGCAGTAAAGATGTTTAAGTGTTTTCTATTATTCCATGGTCTCCAATATTCTTGAGAATAATCTGGAAGATATAAAAATAAAGTACCCCCTATTTTTAATTTAGAAGTCCAATAGTCTAGTACATCAACCCAATTTTGTAAATGTTCTAAACAATGAGATGAAAATACATAATCTAAATCTTTATGAGGAAAATTTAATGCATCATATTTGATATCAATTTCAGGATCTATAGGAATAGCTCCAGGGAACTTCCATTCTAATCTATTACAACCTATATCTACTCCCTGTCCCTTACATACATGTTTAGCGTATGGTATTGCAAATTGTGCTGCATATCCTTCTGATTGGAATTTTGGATATTCTTTTTCTTTATATTTTAAAGTTTCTATCATAAGATAATTTTAATAACCTTCTTTATCTCCTCCTACAATTAAAAAATAACATGACAACCCTATTAATACTAAAAATAAAAAAATTAATAGAAAAACGTATTTCATTTCTATATCGTCTCGTATAATTTATTTTGTTTCTCTTGTCTTTCTATGGTTTTCGGATGCAACAAACACCAATGATCTTCTGCTGGTAAGTGAGCATACGTAGATGTTCCTATCAACCTCTCATGTACTTTACCAGTCCACTTTATCTCAGAGACGTTTCTCATGATCCTTGATTGGTAATCTGGGAAATTCACTCTGCCTTGTTCGTCTACGTTCCATCCCCACTTGTCTATGTACTCTTGTGTCAATCCCTCTACCGTGTTTATCCTAGGTACAAGAAACATATCTACTGTTGGATTTTGCTCAAGAAGAGAGGCTATATTAGACATCAAATACTCATTCGGCACCTCATCAGCATCTATAAAAACAATATAATCCTTTTTGCAGAAATCCTTTATGTTGTTCTTGAAAGTGGCAAAATCTTTATTCAGCGGAAATTCAATCAGAGTTTCTATGTGATTTTTAAAACCAAACACTGCCATCTTAACCTCGTCTGATGCATTGGTATCTAACTGAACCACTATCTCATCTCCTTCAGATTTATGGTCGCATAGCTCAGTAAGTAGTCTCTTCAGCTCTTCGTGTTCATTATAGGCTGTGATAGCATATGATATTGTTGGGATCATTATTTTTTTCTTTTTATATAGAGTAAATTTCTCTTTTCATCATCTTTCACTTCATACTCTGATTTGTCTATTATTTGGTTTAAAGACATTCTATACAGTCTATATCTGATCTTATCTGTTGGGTCTAACGTAATGTAATCTATTCCAAAATGATCTTCGTAAGATTTCATTAACGGTAATATTTCTTCTATAAAGATTTTAAGATGCGTATTGAATACTCTTTCATCTGTATATGGAGGCTTATCATATTTAGGTTTACCGTCTTCTCCTACCCAAAAAAACTTTATGGTAATTTGCTTATCTTCTACTCCTGGATTATAGTTTACTTTTGTATAGTGCTTTATATCATGCTTATCAAAGAATGACCATATAGACGATCCTTCTTTTTTATAATCGTAGATATTCCCTAGATCTATATTTTCACCTATTAACGTATAAGATTCTAACAGTATCTTTTCTAGTATATTAGACAATGTAAAACTAGAATCTGATTGAAGATTATGAAGTTCTTGAGTTCTCATGCTTCTGTGTTTTCTAGTTCGAACAATCCCAGCTCGTCACACGCATCATAGAATCCGTCTTGACCGTGATTCTGTAAACTTTTAGGATCGCTCTTATGACTCTGCCCTTTAAATCGAGGCATCTTCATCTCCTTCTTCGTGAGCGGCATTGATTTGATGCTAGCCCATTGCCAGTCGTCTTTGGAAGTTCCTGTGACGAATACCACGCCCCTCTCTGGAGTGTTGATCACATTTGGATACCACACTCTCTTCTGCTCGTCTGTGTACTTTATGTCTTTATAAAGCTCTGGCATCGTCTCCTCAAACGCCACAAGATCGAACTCTCCTTCTATCATCATATCATTTGCAAAGAATCCGCAGTTGAAACAGTTGTACGCCTTCTTGGTCTCGTTTATGTCTTGGGTATAACATGACTCTGGAGCTTTACACTTTGGGCATGTCGTTAAGTTCTCTATCATTTTAGTTTATTTTATTTAGTTTACAATTATCAAAGTGGTATCTTTTCATATTTTGAATACTTCCTATTTTATCGCAGTAGGGGCATTCTATCTTTTTTTTAGGAATGCCTTTTGTAGCAGAACTAACAGCATCTTTAAATTCCTGAGAATGCTTTTTTCCTGTATGAGATAATCTTATTTTTTCTTTATGATCTTCTGTTAATTTTTTACCTAAACAATAAGAATTCCCCTTATTAATAGATCTCATTAATTCAATCCACTCTTTAGATTTTTTTTCTCCCTTTTTAGAAATTCTATTAGCAAATCCAATTTTTTTCTTAGTTTCTTCAGATATAGGATGACCTTTATGTTTATTTTTTCCAGTAATTATTTTACAATTATCAAAATGGTATCTTCTCATTGCTATATATCCTCCGACTTTATTACAATGAGGACATTCAATTTTTCTTGTATTTTTTTCTACCATATTTTTAATTGATTCTATTGATTGTTTCAAACCTATTCCACCCTCTCCACCATCAGTTAAATTACATAAAGTACCCTCATTCAGATCTTTACGACCATATAGCTTTATGAATTCAACTTCTTTAGCACAAGCCTCTTCCCAAGTAAGATTATCAAGTATTATTTCTACTTCATAGCCAAATTTAGATATATTACGCCAATGTTTAGTCCTATTATGAATAGAATATGCTCTTTTATACAAACCTTCAGTATCTGATCCTATTCCAATATAAAAAGGTTCATTTTTGTCTAATCTTATATGTCTATAGAGATATGCCATATCTTTTTATTATAAATATCAGCATTTCTTTGTAGATTAAGAATCACTGACTTTGGTTAATTTTGGAAGATTTATTTTAGTTAATTTGGGCAGCTTCAGGGCCACTGGCTTTGGAACTGCTTCGAGATACGTACCGAGCTTGGTCTTCATCGCCTCAAATGAGAAGTTGGTCTTCACGAAGTATGACTGCCTCTTTGCCGTGTCAACGTATTTGTTGTAGTTCTCAAACATGTCCTTCATCTTGTCTGCTGCGTACTTCATGTTTGCGCTGAACCACTTGGATCCCTGTATCAGCATGTTCTGTGCTTGGGCGGATGGGTGTATGTCTGTGAGTTCTCCCTGCACTAATACAGCATACTCTGGACTGCAGAAGTCCATGTGACCTGACCATGCAGATACCAACGCAGGCTTCTTGCTCATGTAGTACTCTGCCAGTGGTCTTCCGAATCCTTCTCCCTTTGTCAGGTATAGCATCGCTTTGACCTTGTAGTGGTTGTACAGGTTGTTCATGTCATCGTCGTCAAGGTCTCCATGGAGCAGGTAGATGTTTGGAAGCTCTTTGGCCTTCACAGTCTTGCGTATCGCATCTATCTTCTCAAGGATCTCGTCTCTGTCCATGATGCTGTTGGTCCCTTTTGCCGTCTTGAGTATCAGTGCTGGTTTCTTGCTCTGGTCTTTGAACGTCTCTAAGAACGTCTTTATCGTGAGTCCTAAGTTCTTTCTGTCCTCTCCCAGGTCTCCTTGCAGCCAGTGTCCTACGAAAAGGAAACAGAAGCTCTCTGGTATCTCATCTAGCGTAGTTACAAGATCAGTCTCTGACATATCTTCATCATCGACATAGTGATATTTAGTAAGGTCAATTCCCTCAAAGAGCACATCAACGGGGCGCTCCAGTTTGATCGTCCTCCTGACCTGTCCAGTTCTCTGGTCCTGCTCGTTGAACACTGACTCTTGGAACACCTTCTTTGCGTGCTCTGAGGACACTAGAGTGATGTTCATCCTGTTGCATCCGTCTATCCAGCCTGGATCGCACACCGTGGTCTCTATGCCGGCAGTCAATAAAACGTTATATTTTCCAATAGGCTGAGCTTCATTGGGTACAGTCACTTGACACCAAAAATCAGGTTGTTGAGTAAGTTGTTGAACATACAGTGGTTTCATCCATCCATACTTATGCTCATGCTGATCTATGTACCCCCAAGGCGTGTTGCCCCAGCGTTGAGGAATTATCTTGATGTCCCACTCCTCTTTCTTGAGTTCATAGAGCGCTGTGACGAAATCTCTTGATCTTGCACCGTACCCACTGAACGTGTCGATCGGGCAACTTATTACTGCTAATGGTTTTATCATAATGTTTGATTAATAAACAAGGGGATGAGTGATTTTTTTACGTGGTAGTTCTGTTATCTTGATCAACTCGAATTGCTTACGGGGCTTGAAAGTGTCTATCGCCTTCTGAAGAGTCTCTGCTACTCCGTCTGCCATTGCCTGAGCTGTCATCTTTGATTCTGCGGACGTGACCCATTCTCTTCCTGCCATTCCACGTGTCATCCTCTCTTCTGCGGTCATCTCGTATACCTGCTGTATGGCTTTGGCCACGTCTCTGAAGTCACATCTGTCGTCCAGTATGTATGGAGTCGGTATAGATCCTACTATGCTGAGGTTGCTTGGGAATACTGGCACTGCCCATTTTCCATGATCTTTGAAAGTTCCATAGTGATTTGATGGGATATCCTTGCTTGGAGTAAACCATTTACCAGTCTTGTCTGTGAACCTCATCTGGTCTTGCATGCCGCCTGTGACATTGCCTATGATCATCCTTCCACACATCATAGACTCTGTTAAGCTCAGTCCCCAACCTTCATTTGATGATATGAGAGCTGTTGCGTCTGCCATGTTGTAGAGCAAGTTCATCTGCTGCGGCGTATATCTGTCTTCTGCAAAGTAGACTTTCTGGTACGAAGGGTCGCAGAGAAGATCTACGACTTTTGTGAGGTCTGTGCCGTGTTCGTCTGCTCTCTGGGTGTGGAGCAGCAATGCACACTTCTTAGCTTTGTCTTTGCCTATGCTGTCGGTGAAAACGTTCCATGCTGCGATGAGATCTGAAGTCGATTTGCGTCTGATGTTTCTTGCATTGTATAGGATTACAAACTCAGGCTCAAAGCTTCCGAATATGCTCTTCTTCATGTCCTTGAGAGCAGCTGTCGCATCTGTCATGAACTCTGTTATTGGGAAGAACATCTTGTGGTCTATGCCATGTGGAACATATTTTGTTAAAATATCTCTTTTATTACTCATATTCCTTATCTTGTTTTATAATGTTTACAATTTGTTGTGTAACCCATTTTGATATCTTTAGAGATTTTTTATCACAATATTTTTTTATAATATCATAGTCTATTATATCAATATTAATTACTCTATATTCTTGTTTGACTTTAGTATGTTTTCTAACCACGGTATATATCTTAAATTTTTAATATTTCCTATTTCTTCAGCTGGGATATTATTAGTAAATCCTAAACTTATTGGGTATATATGATCTAAGTGATATCCATCATTTTTACTATTCCCTCTTTTATCATAATCTTTTAAAGTTTTTAAAGGTTGTGATCTTGTTATAGATCTTACTTTTAGATAATAAAGTCTTTTTTCTGTAGTCATAGCGTACCAATCTTCTAAACTGATACCATAATATCTCATTGCATTTATCTCTCTTCTCTTATTTTTATATTCCCCAGAATTCATCCAATCTTTATAGACCTTAGAGTTTTTCCTACTTTCACTCATATTCTTTTTCCACTCGCCGCTAAATTCTTGTCTTTTTTTACCTAATAGAGATTTACTTTTCTTTAAAGCTACCTCTTTAGCTTTTTCTTCTCCATATAGTTCTATTTCTGTTTTTCCTTTTCTGTATCTACTTACTCCAGCTGCTCTTTTTTTTATATGATCTTCTGACTGTTTTTTCCCTTTTAGTGGAGATATTCTTCCACTATATGCGCACGATCTACAGTGACTATTATCATTTATTGCTCTATTTAATTTACTTGAATTAAAATATTTTATTTCTTTATTACATTTTGGGCATTTTCTAATATACTCCATAGTATCTATCTTTATCATAAATATATGAAAAAGTAATAGAAAATAATATAATTTAATTATTTTTATCTAAATCTACTATATTAATATTATCTTTTAAATAACTTGATTCTAATACTAATTTAGAAACTAATTTAGATTGTTTAGATATTCCCATCAATGCATCGCATGATTCATAAAAACTAGAGTTGTATAATGGCGCTGGAAAATTATCCCAAATTTGTAAATAGCAAATCGGAACTTTCTTTCTGATCTCTGCCTCCATGTCAAACAGCCAAACGTAGTACCTCGGGTCTGTGAAAAGCATGATAGCGTCTGGCTTCTCTATCTCGATTAGCTGTCGCACCATGTCTGGGTTTCCGTATCCGTCAGTCGGGTATAAGATCACCGATGCGTCTGGTATCTGAAGAAGATTGTTCGTGTCTTGTGAAAGGTCCAGTCTTTTGCCTTTCTCTGGATGGCTTATGCCTCCAGCTAATTGTACCCAGTTGAATCTATGGGCTGAGTTCAAGACTATCTCTCTTGACATCGTAGCTACTCCGCTATGAGTTCGCAAATCATCGCCCAAAAATAATATCTTTTTGCGATCTTCTTTTTTTATATAACCTTCTTTCATATACCTTATCTTGTTACTGTCTGTTTAACTTGATCGACGAATGCACTACCTGTGTAGTATGTATTGTATGTGCTGTGTATCTTATGTCTAAATTCAGAATCTGTGATGTAGAGGAATAGTGCTCTTTCAGTTAATTCTTGCAAATACATCTTATTCATTTTGGTTAGCACTCTGAAGTCCTCGTATATCCCCTTAGGTACTTTGATCGAGGTCAGTGTTCTTTCTTGTAAATCCATGCCTTTTATCTATAAATATACATAAAATGTTTACGTTGTATATTTTTAAGATATTTTTTTATCACAAAGCTCTTTATTATCTTTGAATGGACACCACTTGCATCCGTCTAGGTTCTTGGGATACTGCTTGTCTACATACTTCCCATCTGGGGTGAACACCTCTTTGACAAACGCCTTGAGGTCTTCGACTGCCTGTTTCATCTTGATCTTGCCTTGTGCCGGTTGGAATATCTGGATCCTCTTTATGGGGAACTCAGCGTCAGCATATATCTTGCGACGAACTATGAAGAACTCAACGTCTACCATCTCAGGATCGATTCCCAGCTTCTTTGAGTAAAAGTGCTTGTAAAAAAGTACCTGGTTGATCTTGGTCTGATCCTTCTTGTCCTTGTCTTTCCAACCTGACGTGCTTGTCTTGATGTCGTATACCTTGTACTTTCCAGTAGTCTTGCTTCTCATGATCAGATCTATGCTTCCTATCATCAGAACGTTGGGGATCTCGTCTACCACGGGATCTGTTATCTGGATCTCTATGCCGACCAGCTCTTCGTTCTTGAGGCTGAAGTGCTCTGACCTCTTCTTCTTGATGTATTCTAGTATAGCTATGCCGTCTTCGATGAACTCTTTGAAAACCTCAGGCTTCACAAAATGTTCTCCTTTGTTCTGCTCTAACGCCTCTTTGTAGTTCTCTATCATGCGAGTCTTGAAGAAATCAACGAGGTCCATCGAATCGGCCGCTTTGCCTGATACAGTGTACATGATATTAATGTACTCTTGGAATGCCTCGTGTAGAGAAGTTCCAAATGTTAGATGAATTGAGTTCTCAAATTTCTTATGCTTCTTTACATACTGTAGATACCATGAATATTGACAAGATTTATATAATGAATATTGAGAATAAGATATTGATTTCTGATAAGAATAATCTACTGGATAATTTTGTTTAGGCATAACTTAATAATATTTAAATCTTATTCCTTTTTTAATTAATAAATTCATTGTAGATTTGTGTATATGATTTATTATAGATGCAAGTTTAACAGAATCATATATTTCTCCGGTTTCTAAATTTATTACTTTTCTTCTATTATGCGCGGGTTTTCCAAAGTTATAATTTTTTTCTCCTTTTTTTAGATCACTCATTTTTTTTCTTGATTCTTCAGAATAATGTTTTCCTCTTTGAGCGTCACTTAATTTTTTCTTAGTCTCTTTAGATCGTTTTTTTCCTGTTAATGCTATACTTCTTTTTTTCTTAGTTTTTTCAGAACATGGTCCATTAGAAATTCCTTTATGAGAGATGCTAATTTTTCTTTTGTGATCTTCTGTTAATTTTTTTCCTTTATGAGTTTTACTTATAAGTCTTTTTCTTTCTTCTGTAAGTATAGACCCAAGCGCTCCATCTCCTCCATCTGTCATATTAACTAATGTCCCTTTTTTTAAATCTGCTCTGCCATAAAATATAATCCAAAATTTTTCTTTTTCACAAGATTCTTCCCAAGTTAACCATTCTTCTGAGATTATTTCTACTCTATAATCAGTAAGATTTACTATATTATGCCAGTATTTATTTCTATTCTTTTTTGTATGCGCTCTTTTATAATTTTTATCTGATCCTATCCCGATATAGAAAACTTCATTCTTATCTAGTCTAATATGTCTATATATGTATGCCATAAAATAAAAGTGGTCCAAAAAATCTTCAGAGCTACGACCTTCTGAGATTGAATGGACCAATAAGTTTATTATAGATTACGTGTCGTAGTCGTAATATAATCTATAATAAATATCCAGCTTTAGGCATCTTTCTGAGTCTGTAGCTCTTTAGGAAGGAAATCTTGGTTCACATGTCCACACTTTGCACAAACGAAGGTGGGAATTGGAACTATGGCGTCTTGAGGTGTGCCAGTCAAGAATTTTGACGCCTTACGGATCATGATCCCTTCTGTGAAGATCTGTCCTTGGCACTCATCGCATGTGATCGCGGTCGTCTTGTCTAGAGTAACATTGAGTTGTGGAGCTTGCTGTCCACCTAGTGGTTTTTGCATGTTCTGTGTTTAGATGAAAGTAATGAAATAGTTTGAGAGTGTAAAGCTTATCTTACGAGTATTGCTTTATTTTGTTGATCAGCATCGCCTTTGGCATTGCTCCTATCGTCTTGCCTACTTGCTGTCCGTTCTTTAGGAATATCAAAGTCGGCACCGAAGTCACTCCGTAAGAAGCGGCCATTGTAGCGTTGTCTTGGGCGTCTATGTAACTGATGTTTGCGCCTGTCTCTGAGGCCGCTTGCTGTGCCACTGGCTTGAACGTTGCACAGGGTTGACATGTCTTTGTTGAAAAGTAGAGGATGTTTATCATTTTGCTTTGTGTTTTTAAAGTCTTGATACACGTTTTTGCGTGTCTGGAGCTTCGAGTAAACTTGCCCACGATGGAGCGCCTTCTTTTTCTGGTTCTTCATTATAATTTTCTAGATCATCTATAGAATCACTTAAAGTTTTATAAAACCACTCAGGTAGATCAGATAAGTGATTATTTCCAAATGGAGTTTCTTGTAACCAACTTTTTAATCCTCTGAGATTTATAGCAGTATTTTTTAGTATATTATTTTTCATGACTTACTCTTCTTTTTTCCCAAGCTTTTTTATTTGAAATACTCATCTTTTCTCTAGTCTCTTTAGAATGTTTTTTCCCAATTCGACTTAATCTCCTTTTTTCTCTTGATTCACTACTATTATTAACTTTCTTTTTTTTCCCTTTTGTAGCTTTACTTATTTTATCTCTAACATCTTGTCTTTTTGATGGATTATTTATTTTCATTGCTAATGAAACTCCTGGTTTTTTTATTCCAATTTGACAAGTACTTAGAATTTTTAATAATTCTGCTTTAGTAATTTCTCTATAGTTTATATTATTTTTTTCTAAATACCACTTTAATAATCCTGTTGACTTAAGAGTTTTATCTATATTTAATCTATTATCTGCACACCACTCTAAAGCTGATTTAACTTCATTAAAAATAACTAATTTTTTAGTATGATTATAAAAATTCCCCTTTAAATAATCTTTATAATAAAGTACGTGCTTATTTTTAACTAAATCATATAATTCCTCTAAGTTAAAAAATTTAAGTAGTTGATTTAATCTATAAGGTTCATCTCTAAAAAAAACTATTGAATTTAATGGAATTTTATTTTTTCTACTTATAGAAGATGGATTTTTATTTCCAGTAGGCCACCCACCATTTGTACTAGATGTATAATTTTTATTTTTTTCGTCTTTTATATATTTAAGTATATAAGACATTTCTATACTAGATGCATATTCTTGTGTAACTTGATTTAATACTCGTAAAATTTCTTTATTAAAAATCAGTGATTTTTCTTTTTGAGATAAATTTTTGATTTCTTTCCAACCCTGTTGAGATCCAAAATAAAAATCTTTTTCTATCCAATCTAAATCTAATAACAAATCTTTAATTCTAGATCTTAGTCCTATATAATATTCATTAGTAATCTTGTGAGTAACTTTGTAAATATAATAATCATTTATCATAAAGTATTTTATAATAAATATGCATAGATTTTAGATTTGGTTATAGTAATCATAAATTATTTTGAAAACATATTATAATGTCTTGGATATATATGGAAGTTTGTAATAAACCAATGCATTTCTCCAATTTGTAAATTTAATTCTATACTAACTTTTTCCATTAATTTTGCAAAAATATATTGATCATTACACCAACCCCAAATACAATCAATGCTTCTTGCGAACACTGTAAGATGTAGTTTTCCATCGATTATAGTGAAGTTAAGCACGACGTTGCAGGGAGTGTCTGAGTCATACCTCTCTAACTCGTTTATGTCGTAATGAACTACTACTGCTCTTCTTGAATTGGGGTTCCTCTTGAGCTCTAGAATTGCACGATCTAACTGTCCGTTCTTATTCCAGAAGTATCCGTAGTTCGAATTGACCTCTGTTGTACCTGGGACGATCATATTCTTCCATATCTTGGCACGCTCGGATATCTCTGTGGCGTCTCTGTTACCGGTCAGATACCAATGCCACTCGTACTCTGCATAGTCTTGATTGAACTTTCTCTCTGGCTCTGTGATGATCATCTGCATCGGATTCTCTAAAGTGAATGATGCATTGAACATCGTCTTTGTGCCTGAGAAGTCTTTGCCTGTAGACATGATCTGTAGGTAAAGTTGCTTGAAGGCCTCATTTGCGTTTTTAAATCTCATCGTGTTGGGAAATTTCTATGAATTGTTTTATGAAGTCTATACCGTCTGTCTTCCTGTATTGCTCTAGGTAAAGTACGCGTTTTATACCGGACTGTAGTAGTAGTTTTGCACAGTCGACACATGGGCTGAGAGTAAGATACAATGTAGATCCATCAACTGCATAACCAGATCTTGCCGCTTTAAGTATTGCTCCCATTTCAGCATGTACAACTTCAAGAACTGTTAATCCATTTCTTTCACAGCAGTTATTCATTCCAGCTGGGGTGCCATTATATGACATACTAATAATATTACCATCTTTTACCAAAATAGCGCCGACTTTAGCTCTTTCGCACTTAGAAAGAGTTGATATTTCTTTTGCTATATTAATGTATACCTGATCTAGTTGTTTTTGTGTGGGCATTTTCTACCTTTTATATAACCATCTGGAATTGGATCTCCATCTTTTATTAATATACTACTATTTTCATTATAATACCACTGTTTTTTGGTATATTTTCTTGGTAATTTTGAAATTCTTTGAAGGTGTCCAGATTCAGCATTTTTTTTACCTTGAACATGTCCTCCTTTTTTTCTAACTTCTTTTAATATTTCTGGATCAAAGAATGAATTAATCTTATTTTTTCTGCAAAATTCAGCTGATTTTTTGCCGGTTTCTTTTGGATTCATCAACAATCTAATTTTTAACATCCATCCAGATTGAGCGTTTTTCTCACCTTGCTTTTTGCCATTAATGGAACGAATTTTATTTATTGCCTCTTCTACTGGTATTTGTCCGCATAAACACTTCCACGCAATATAATCATATTGATTTTTATTTTTTTCCCACAATAATCTATGTTCTTCAGCGTGCTCTGACAATGTAACTAATTTTATATTGCTTAGATCATCTGTACTTCCAGAGTGTCTTGGGACGATATGGTGTTTATATAATTTTTCCATAAAATAAAAAGACCTAAAAAACTAAAGGATATCCGACATCACAATAGATTAATAGGTCAATAAGTTTATTATAGATAGTCGAGTCGGATTCGATTATTATCTATAATAAATATAATCTACTGGTGTTTTATCGTGTCTCCTACGTTGTACTTTTCGCAGCTGTCTATGAAGGAGCTCTGTCCTCTGTTCCAGTAGTACGCGCATCCACCTGGCTCTATCTCGACCTTATCTACTACAGTCCATATACAGAACTTGTAATCCTTTGTCTTGATCTTATTGAACTTCTGTGTTGCACAAGATGATAGCAGAGACACGCTCAATGCTAAGAGTAGTATTCTTTTCATGACTTTTATTTTAGTGAGTTCCTGTTGATCCGAATCCTCCAGCTCCACGCTCTGTCTCTTTCTCATCGAGCTGATCTACCACTTCTACGTCTTCATAGCTAACCGGTACGAGGATGAATTGGATCAGCTTCTTGCCTGGTTCTAGTATGGTGTTTATCTTTCCAACGTTGATGACATGGATGTGTATCTCTCCTGTGTAGTCTTCGTCCACTATCTCAGCACCTTTGATGAGTTTGTTCTTTGTCGCTACTCCGCTCTTGTTCCCAGCCATGAGCATGTACCCAGCCGGAACGTTTGCTTTGATTCCAGAAGGTATCAAGACGTCTTCTCCAGGACTAAGTATAGTGTACTTGAAGTCTTCTGGGATGAAGAAATCTATGCCTGCGCTTTTTCCTGTGCCTCGAGCTGGCGTTTTGACATTACGAATTTTTGTGATCTTCATTTTTCTGTGATTTGTTTTTTTCTCTGAGTACTGTTACATATGTTCCTAAGAAACTGCCTATGATCGCAGCGATGAGCAGGGTTCTGTCTCCTACATAATTTATAGTTGTGAAAGCTCCAAAGAGCATGATCATAGACCCCCGTGTCGCTGACTTAATAGGATCATGCTTTCCTACGTATATGAAGTACTTTGCCCAACATACATCTACTAAGAACATAGAGATGATGACTCCTAAAAATTTTAACGCGTAAATTACCATGACCTATTTTGTTTTATCGTAATCCTCTTTGTAGTGTTCTACCATCGCCGTGAGGTATGCTATGGCGTCTAAAATATTATCGTATTTCTTTGAATAGGATTCCCTTGAAAGTTTAAGAGCTACCATGTAGAGGTACATGTCCTTTGCTGATATGTCTTTGCCTGTCATGTTAGATGCCAATGATGCGGCTATCTCCATGCTCTCTTTCATCGGACCATACTTACGAGATGTCTCTTCGCCTCTTCTGTATACGATGTCCTGTGCATGTTCAAGTATGTTCATGTTAGAGTATAACGATGTTCTGTGAATTAAGAAAGTGTATCTTTTTGGTTATTTATTCTTTAATACCCAAAGACAATTTCTCGCCTGCTCAGGGAAGAATGGAGCCATTATATTTGCAACAAGATTAGAATCATAGTATTCTCTAAGAGCATCGAACATCTTTTGCTGCCAGTCATTTAACAAGGGCTTATAGTGCGTCTGAGATGCAAATGTTCCATACTTCTTTTCTATGGTAAAGTACTTCTCGATGTGCGCTTGGAGTTCTTTATGCTCAAATTCATGGACAGCTATTCCACGACCATCGCCTGAGTCGTATGTGTGATTTCCTGCAGCTCCTACTTTCTCATCGTAGTTAGGAGTAGAAAGGTAGTAGGTCGCGTTATCATTTCCACATGCTTTAAAGTGTTGGAGGTACACGTCTATGTTTTGCTTTCCCACATGCTCAGCAACCTCAAAGCTGATGACTTTGTCTGCTTGGATCTGATCATATGGAAATGGATCAAGTATGAGATCTACTGCATGAAACTCTGCCCACGGCACCATGTTGTACTTTTCTTTTGCTTCTTCTATTGTCTTCTTCCTGATGTCCATCCCTACATACTTCTTGCACTTAAACTTGTTTCGGTAAAACACCTCAAGCAGGCTTCCTTTACCACAACCGAAGTCAGCTATAGTCTCACCTATTGTTGCTTGGTTTAGAACGTGAGTCCAACGAAGGTAGTGAGCAAACTGGTCTCTATGGTACACATGCCTCTCAAAGGTGTGTTCAGGATCCAAGTCTGTTGTGTTGTACTTGCTTTTTTTCTTTGAGACTACTTCTGCATTTTCTGTTGTAACTTCCATGTTTGGTTTTTTTAGTTTTGATAATTCTTCTACCACTGCTTTATTGAAAGATCGAACAAAGTCTCTCTCAAGGTGTAGTAGCAATGCTTGTTCAGCGTCTAATCCTTCACCTTCTGATGCCAATTGTTCGATCTCTTCGTCTGTTATGTTTTGGAATTTAGTGAGATGCTTTAAGAGTTCAGCATCAAATTTTATCTGTATATTCATATGTATAAACTTACATCATTCCTCCCATACCTTGAAGTCCATCTCCTGAGTTCTCTTCTTTTTTTGTATATTTCCAAATATATCCATAACAACTTTTTCTCTTATTAGAACAGACTGACGATATATGACTATTATTTATTTTATAATATCTACGAATATCAGCAATACTATCCCAATTTTTAATAAACTCTCCATTTAATTTATATTGAGAAATTGGCCTTGATCTAGCTGATAATTTCCCTATTCTCCCAAACATAGGATTATTCTCTGCTATTCTTTTAGATGATGGATGATCTGCTCCTCTTTTACCAAACATGCCGTTTTTTTCCCCACTCTGCCCCTTTCCAAAATTTCCATGTTTACCATCCTTTATTAACTTAGCCATTTTATCTTTTCTCTCTTGTGTCCAAGAATCTTTAATTTTCTGTTTACCTACATCAGACATCTTAGAGCCTTTAATAATTTTACTAACGTGATCTTTTCTTTCTTGAGTCCATGATAATTTTAAAATCTCTCTATTTTTTATAGATTTATTTGGATGATTATCACCAGAAAACATCTTAATAAAAAGATCTCTTCTTTCTTGAGTCCATGGACTCCCTCCTCCATCACCACTCTCTAATTTAAGATTAGCCCACTCTTTAGATTCTACAATATTAAATAATATAGAATAATATTCTCCTATCTTTTTAAGATCTTCTTTATCTTCAGTTTTGTGTAATATCCAAGTCTCAATATCTTTATTTGTAAAATTATGAAATTTAATATGATTTAACCACCTACTACCTGACCCTTTATATTTATATGGATCTTTTATAGTTTTTCCTAAATATAGTAAACCAAGGGGGCTTCTTTTAACATAAATGTATATTAGTTTCATAAAATAAAAAGGTCCTATAAAAATACCAGCTCCGTAATAGCTAATAATTCTATGGACCAATAAGTTTTATTATAGATAAATGATTACGGCACTTTTCTATCTATAATAAATATCTATATTTTACATTCCTAAATTCATTCCACCCAAAGAATTTTCTGAGTCTTCTTGTTCCTTTTTAGATTTAATAGATAAAACCACCGATTCAACAGTCAAAACTGTACCGGCGACTCCGCTAGCATTCTTGATCGAAGACGTTACCACCTTTGTAGGATCCAAAAGCCCTGCTGCTATGCCATTGACTATGCACTTGTTCTTCGCATCATACGCAGTGAACTGGTCGTCTTTCTGGTTTATGCTGTGCAAGATCTCATACCAGTTGTCCATGCCTGCGTTTGAGAGTATCCTCTTGAAAGGCTCATGGCACGCCTCTTTGACTATCTTGAACCCGATCTTCTCGTTCTCTTTCCAGTCCAGAGTCTTGCTGTTCATCGCTATGATCGCCTTGATCAAAGCCACACCGCCACCAGGAAGTATGCCATCTGCCAGTGCCGCCTTTGTTGCAAGCAATGCGTCTTCTACCCTGTCTTTCTTCTCCCTCATTTCGATCTCAGAGTTGCCTCCTACGTTGATGATGGCCACTCCGCCTATGAGCTTTCCAAGTCGTTCTTGCAGCTTCTCCTTCTCGAAGAAAGACTGAGCTTTGTCTATCTGATCTTTGATCTCCAGAGACCTTGCTTGTATCGTCTCTGCGTCTCCTTTGCCATCTACCATCGTCGTGTCTTCCTTGCTTATTGTAGCCAACCTTGATTTTCCTAAGAACTTATCCATGTCTTGGGGCGTTATCTTTTCAAGTTTGTGCCCTTTGCTCTTTGACATTACCGTTCCGCCAGTCAGTATCGCCATGTCCTCAAGAAGCAGCGTACGGCGATCACCGAAGTCTGGGGCTTTCACCGCACACACCTTTACTACGCCTCTCATCTTGTTGACGATCATCAACGCAAGCGCCTCGTCTCCGTAGTCTTCTGCTATGATCAGTATGGACTTGTTCTCTGAGTTTGCTTTTTGCAAGAACGGTATGATCTCTGCTGCTGAATTTATCCTGCCGTCGAACAGCATGATGTAGCAGTCTTCGAGGATAGCGGTCATAGTAGTGTTGTTTGTCACGAAGTACGGGCTCTTGTATCCCCTGTCGAACTGCATGCCTTCTACCACTTCTAGCGTAGTCTCTCCTGTCTTTGATTCTTCTATCGTGATCAGACCTTCGCGACCTACTTTGTCTATTGCTGCAGAGATCAGCTCTCCTACCTCAGTGTCATTGTTGCCTGATATGGTCGCAACCTGCTTGATCTGCTCTTCTGTGCTCACGTCTACCGAGAACTTCTTCAGCTCTTCGATGACCATTGCTACTGCCTTGTCTATGCCAGCCTTGACCTCTACCGCATTGGTGCCTTGGCGGATCTCTCTCATTCCCTCTTGGATCATCTTTGTCGCGAGAAGAGTCGAAGTTGTTGTGCCGTCTCCAGCTTCGTTCGCTGATTTAATTGATACCTGCTTTACTAATTGAGCGCCGATATTCTCAATTTCATCTTCTAATTTATGGAAATTTTTTGCGACGGAAACTCCATCTTTAGAAATTTTAATTTCTCCAGTAGTAGAATCTACCAGTATTACATTTCTTCCGCCGGGTCCTAATGTTGAAGATACAGTCATATTTAGTTTTTCAATACCAACAAGAAGTTTTTCTTTTAGTTCTTGACCTGAAAGACTTTGTGTTTTACTCATAATTTATTTTAGTTTAAAATTTTAAATTTACTTTCTTTAATCCACTTAGTTATTGTACTTGGCGATACTTTAAAGTATTCTGCAGCCTTTCCAGCATAATCGAAAACTAATCCACTTTCTATGTGCTACTTTTGCAATGTCTTGTTTAGTCATATTATTGTGTAATGTGTGATTTTAAAAAATTATCTATATCTTGACCTGATACTGATGATCCAAGATGACTAAAGTTTTCAATATACAAATCCTTAAGATGTTCTGGAATGTATTTATGTTTAAGCTGCATATCTACTACTTCTACGTCATTCTCATCTTTAGAAGATTTTGTTTCTGTATAAAATGCCATGTAATGTGTTGGATTGCTCATATTATCCTAATATTGCTAAGACTTCTGTCTCTTTTGTAATGAAATAATCCTCTCCTGCAAGGCTGATCTTTGTTGTGCCCATCTTTGGTATAAGAACTACATCTCCTACTTTTAGGTTTGATGGGATCGTAGTGTCAGAGTTGTAGTTGTACGTACCCGAAGTCTCGATGACCTCTCCTGTCTCTGGGCGTTCTTTTCCCATGTCTGGTAGTATGATGTTGCCGACCATCTCCTCTGATGTCTCTACCGGCTTGAGTACTAAGTACCCATTTAGTGGTGTGATTTTGCTCATGATATAATATAATCTTTATTTTCGTAAACTTGTAATCTTTCTTTTCAGTAGGTTAAAGAAACACCCATAACCTATTTAAGATCCTATAACTTTTCTCCGCAGTTTGGGCAGAACTTCCAGTTTGATTTCTTGATCCTTACTCCACACTCTCCGCAGTAGTTCCTGATCTCGTTTGCCTCTATGGCTCTCAGTGACTCTGGAAGCAAGTGCATCTCGTAGCGGTAGTATGGTGTTGTGTAGAAGTCTCCTGTCGTGCTTGTGAACTTCTGGCTTGACTTCTCTCCTTGAGCTACTCGGCCCGTCTCTACTGAATCTGGCTTTGCTTCGTTGAGCTGCTGCTTTCCTAGCCCAGTGGTTCTGATGTTTGGCCCAGCAAATGTGTTAGAAGAGTTTGCAAATGATGTTGATGAGTAGTAGCTTGTAGAGCTGTATCCTACGATGTTTCCGCTTGGGCTAGTATATACTTGGCTGTCATAGAATACAGGAGGCGTGATCGTTGTGAGCGTGCCAGTATTGAATTTGAAGACCTCTGGATAGAACTCGACCTTGACCAGTCCGTTCTTCTCTCTAGCCTCGACTGTCTCTTCTACGTTGTCGACCTCGAAAGTCTTGAATAGGAACTTTGCGTTCTCATCGATGAACCTCTCGATGTATACTCGTTGTCCTGCTGGGATTACGATGCCAGACGTGGAAACCAACTTGCCGTTGATCCAGATCTTTGCCATGTATCTTGTCGATGTGGGGTTGTGTAATTCTATCTCGAAATTTGTTCCGTCTTTGAGGTAGATGTTCTTGCTGTCGTAGACTTTGAGCCTAGACTTCTTTGATGTGATGTGTGCTTCTGGCTTTGCAAATGTGCCATAGCCTAAGTCTGTGATGTACATTTTGATTCTCCTTTTTTATGTGTTAACAATGTTGCCGGTCTTATCGTGGCCTGTGACCACTCGAGGGATATCGCTTCCCAAGATCGACAAAGTTATGGGTGTTTCATCTATAAATATATGCGTTTTATATTTCGTTCGGCTAGTTATACCAAGTTATTTTATAGAGTAGAGTTTCATTTGGCTGCTTATATAATCCGTATCCCAAAGATTCTAATAGGGTTTTGTGTTCTGAAAATCCTATAATGCAATCTACTCCATGATCCCCTCTCTGTATAGCTTTGGAGATTTTTTTCTCTATGTTTGCTATGTCTGAGTCTCTGAGCTCTTTTTCTAAGCTAGATCTAACTTGGTTTGATTCTTCACTTGCTTGTTTTGCGCTTGTCATTTTAGCATGTTTTTTACTTCTTTTATCGTATCTGGATCTACTATCTCTACTGCATCATGTGGATCATCACAGTCCCATTCCCAACGAAATGTTTGAGCACACTCGTCTATTGCCTGTTCTGCGTATAGTATTAATGCCTCTATCATCGCCTGTTTGGAGTTCTCTGGCGTGTTTAACGTCCACTTTGCTTTGCATTCTTCTAAAAACTGTTCTGCTGTTTTCATATTCTTGTTATTAATTCATGTCTATCAACTTTTTCATTGTATCGTAGAGTTGGCCATAAGCTGCTCATCATTTCATCATCACACATTATCTCCGAAGCAACTTCTCTGTCTATCCAAATTCTATCGATAGCATATCCACAAGTATTACTGAGAACTAAACTTATACCATATTTTCTCCAGTAAGATTCTGTTATGATGAGTATTGTATATTTTCCTATTTTCTTAATCATTGTGGTTTGTGTTTATAGTTATTGTATTTCCATGTATATCCGCCAGCTTTTTTTCTTTTACCAATACAACATTTTTGAATATTGGTAGAACATATATTTAGACTTTTTGCGGCTGTTGCCATGCATGTCCAAAGTTTTATATAATTTCCTTCTAAGTCAGATTGAATTATCTTAATCGCATTATGATTATTATCACCAGTAGATCTTAATCGTAATTTTTCACGTTTTTCTGGGCTCTTATTCGGATTTTTATCTCCTATAAAATTTAGTCTACTTTTAAAAGTATTATCTTCTTTTTTTATATATGATTCTTGATCGAAGTATTTCCATCTATAATTTCCAGAAATAGATCCATTCTTGATAGCAGCACATATATTAGAATTTTTAAGATTTACAAATAAAGCAGCTTGTTTTAAAGAATCAAAATTTCTTATTTCATCTAAAGTGCTTTTATCTAGCATTATCACTTTTCTAGTATAATACTTTTTATTTTTATTAGTCTCCTTTATTTTATCTAAACCCTCTTTTGTAATTATATGCTTTTTTCTCATCTTTAATTTCTGCTCTTCAGTTCTTTTTTTGCCTCTTAAGGCTAATCCAACTTTTGCAGAATGCTCTAGTGATTTTTTTACGCCACTTAAAGCTTTAGATATTGCTTTAGAGTGAGCTAATCTCGCTTCTTCATAACATCTAGAAGATATTACTATCCAATGACACTTAGGAGTAGATCCTCTTCCTCTACACATTCTCCAAAAAGAAAATGCTCTAGCTGGTATTGATGGATTAATTCTATAAAGTAACCAATGAGCGATAAAATGTTCTCTGGCTGTTAGTTTAACTAAATTAGAATTATCATCTAATCCACCTTCTGATTTAGGTATAATATGATGTTGTTCATAATATGGTAATATTTTACTATCTCTATTCTTTCCTTTTTCTATTAATAAATTATAATGTTTTTGATAATTCATAAGTATTTTATTATAAATATACTTAGTTGGATATTTTATACATTATTATTCCCATTACTAATGCCCCTCTTTCCAATTTTTACATAATGTTGGAGGAGCTTTTAAGTCTATGCTTATCTTTGTAGTATTTTCCATACAATCTTTTACTATTTGCATTGCCTCTTGAGCTCTGGAAGACTCTACTTCAGTAATCGTCTGGTCATGAATTTGAGCTATAACTAATCCATCAATCCCAACAGATTTTAGTCGTCTATTTATTTGTATAGCTGCTCTATTTACTATTGAGGCAGCTAATGACTGTATACAATAATTGCGAGAGTTATTGATGCCATTGACGTAGTCCCTGTATATCTTGGTGACTTTCTCCTTACCATATTGTTTAGATAGCATGTTTCTGATTTGCCAATCTGTGATGCCGTCTCCGAGAGAATCGTATATCTTCTTGACTTTGTCCAAGTGTCTGATGCGACCTACTTGGGTCTTGACGTATCCTAAGGTCTGGGCTTGAAGTTTTGAGTCTGCCATCCACTGCTTCAATGCTGGAAAGCCGTTGAGGTATCCATCGACCAAGACTTGTGCCTTCTTCTGTGGTATGTCAAGGTTCATTCCTAGCGCGTAAGCTCCCATGCCGTAAGGGATGCCTAGCGCGTATGCTTTGGCTTTGTTCCTGAGCTGCGGTGCATGCTTTCTGAGGAAGTTCTCTGCCTTTTTATCTGGGGAATATTGGCTGAGATGCTCTGTCTTTATCGCGATCGTAGAATAAAAATCCCAGTTATTTCTGAAGATATCCTTGAGTCCTTCGTCGCCTGAGACATGGGCGAACACGTGAGGCTCCAAAGACTCATAATCGCAATCCACAAAGTCATTGCCCGTGTCGGATATAAAGAACGCTCTCACCAGGTTCGTGTACTCTACTACTATCGGATCGTCTTCTCCTTCCTCTTTCGGCCTTGGAAGCTGTTGCGCGTCTGAACCATATCTGCCTGATACAGTCCCGTGCTGTTTATAATAAAAGAAATATCTGCCGTCCTCTTGTGCATCCAAAAAGCGATCCATGTATGTAGACTTGATCTTTAGCAGCTTGCCATATATCCTGAGCTTAGACGCCCAAGAGTGTTTGTCAGCGATGCTCTGGATCAGATCATCATCGAATTGGGGTTTGCCCTTCTTGGTCTGAGACAGGGGTTTTATCCCAAGCGCATTGAATGCTATGTCACCCATCTGGTCTTTGGACTGTATGTTGAAGAACGTGCCATCGTTGTCTTTCTTCCACAACTTCATGCTTATCTTCTGCAGGTCTATATCGTCTAAAAGAAAGTCGTGTCCTTCTGACAGAAATCTTTTAACTTGTGAATCTGGCAGTTTGGAGACAGTGGATTTAGTGATGCTGTATTTCCCTGAAGCCTCTGACTTTGGCAGGTCTAGTTTAAAGTGCTCTACAGCGGCCTGAGCAAATGATCCCTTGTTGCTCGGAGGATATGCCTCTATCGCCTTGCATACTATCCAGTCTTTGATTTCCTGTCTGCCCACGAGGTCCTCTACCACAAGATCGTAGTACCGTTTCATGTCAAGATCTATCCTCTCTCTCGATGACTTGATGGTATCGATGTCCAGCTTCACGCCTTTGTCTTCCATTGGTATGGTGACTTCTCTGTAAAGGGGCATGACCTCGTCCACAAAGAAGAAGCCCTCTAGCCCCTCGTCCTTTATCTTCTGCAGGTAGTATTTGTATATCCTTAGAGCAAGATCGGTGTCTGCACATGCGTATTTAGAGAGGATGTCTATGTCCGCCTTCCATATCTCGTAGTTCTCCTTCGATGTAGATCCGCCGTTTGCGTGTATCGACTCCTTGAGCTCTATCTGCTCCTTGTTCGCCTCAGTCTCGATATCAATACCGATCTCTGTCTGTATGCTCTTGGCGATCTCCTTCAACGCAAAGGTACCTGCTCCGTACTCAGCGTTTGCACCTTCCTCTTGGACTGTGTGTACCATGAGTATCGTGTCTGCATGTATCGAGTCTATGAGATCTACGCCGTAGAAGTTCTTGACAAATCTGGTGTCGAAAGAGAGGTTGTGTCCGATGAGCTTTTTTCCTACAAGCAGTGCAATGGCACGTTTGGCTATGTCATGGCATAAAATACCATCAATAGACGCATTCTGGAGCTCATCGTTGACAAATAACATCGTCGGCATATAGAAACCTAGACCAACTTCTCCTGAGACAGAGAAGCCTATTATCTTGCCTTTTCTGGGGTTTAGCGAGTTTGTCTCTGTGTCAAAGGATATGAGATCATGGCTCTGTATGTGAGCTATCATTTCCTTGACTTTCTGAGAAGTATCTACTTTCAAATATGTCCTTTGTGTCATAAACTTTATTCTTCTTGTATGGGAATAGCTCATTGAGTCTGCTCTGACGCCTTTCGCATCCGCAGTCTTCTTTTCCTAAGACTTTGGTAGCAAACCACATAGACAAACGATCCAGTCCAAAGAAATGGGTGAATCGTGCTATCGTGTCTCCAAGACCTCTACTCCTTATCTTGTTTGCCATCTATCTTCTTTTCTATTTGGGTTATTGCCCCGGCGACGTTGAGTATCACGTTTTGAACTTGGAGCCAAAGAGCGTTGTGGTCCTGTCTGAGCTTATATATTAATCGGAACTGGTATACTTGTAATACCATGAGTACAAATATCACAATGAGGTAAAACGTCTGTGTAGTAACTGTGAATGTCATAAGTCAAATGTATGACATCTTTTAGAACTTTTGCAGTGTAAGTTCTAAGTGCTAAAGCTCTGTGCTCAGCCTTCTGAGGAACCTCCTGTATAGCCCCTCGTCAGTTGACCATGCTTTGATCTTGACCAGCTCAGAGTAAAAACTGTCTCTTGCAGACTCAAGCCTGTCTTTTATCCAAGGTCCTCTTAGAAAGAGGAAAGGAACTGCCGTGTTCTTGTACTCGTTGTATACCTCATCGTAGCTCTTGGTCTTTATGTCAGAGAGTGCCCTAAACAGCTGGCTTTTGACCGCAGCCATAAGCTTCTTGTCCTTGTCTTTCTTTGCAAGCCCAGAGGCTATTGTGTTTATCAGCGTAGAGGTGTGTGCATCGAACTCAGCTGGTGAATTTAGATGTGATATGAGGTCCTTTTCGTACTGCTCTATGTCTTCTGGGCTTGCATTCTTGCCTGGCGCTTTCGGTGCTCCAACTCCCAGCTTTGCATCTAGATCTGGATCGAACGCTTTAGGATCTATTGCATGTATGAGCTCATGCTCTATGTTCACCGTAAAATCATGCTCGTCTGTAAGCTTTGCAAGGTTTGCCATGACAGCCATGTTCTGCTGGTCCATCCTAGCGTATGCTCCATCCTTTGGATCGTTATACAGACCTAAGCTGATCGATGTCAGGTTGCCTCTGCGGTCTTTCATGTTGAACATGTTCTTGAAGCTCATAGGAACATATGGATCTTGCTTGTAGCTTTTAGGCGACTTCTTCTTGAGAGAGTCTAGGTTGTTCTCTATGTAGGAGAACGCAGAACTAGCCTTTGACAGCTGGTCCTGCGGTATCTTTACTATCTTCTCTGTAAGCAGATCTATGAGCTTTATCATATGTTATAAATATCATTAAACCTTGCTTATTATTATTTTAAAACCTTCATAATTTGACTTTTCTATTTTAGAAGATGTCAATATTATCTCTCTTATTCCAGATCTGATTTTATTCATATCTCCAAAATTAATCTTTAACTCTTTCTTTGCTGTTGTTATTTTATCAAATTTCTTTATTAGATCTCCATCTTGATTATATAAATATGCAAATCCTAACCATTTATAATTCTTATCTCCTTTTTTACATTCACTCCATTTTTTCCTATATTCTGGATTACTAAGTATATCTTTCATTTTATCTGAGAATTTTTTTAGATTCTCTTCATTTTTCCAATATGCATCCACTCCATTTTTTACGCTAGTTCTATACTCATCGTCTTTCCATAAATTTTTAGAAATATCAACAAATTTATGTCGTAAAATATCTTTATTAGTATTTGATGCATTTCGTAATTTTTCTCTATGCTCTTCTTTATTTGGATGATTTGTAAAATTATCTCCACCATCCCCTCCTGTAGAAATATTATAACCAATTTCTGGATTTGTAGAATTATAATAGCTGATCCAATATTGCTCTTTTATATTTAATTCCTCAATAGAAGAGCTATGATCTAATACGCCCTTTTTGAACTTATCTCGACCATAGCTCTTTATAGCATCTTTTATTTTTACTCCAGATCCAAGATAGCTTGGATCATTTTTTGTGTCTTTACCTATATAAATTTTTCCTGATTCTAAATTTGTAGTCTTATAAATTATCATAAGGTCTTTATAATAAATATGCGGACCTTGTGTAATTCAGTTAATTTATATATTAATTTCACAACTATTTCCAGCACACGCAACTTGGTCCTTAAGGTCTGTGTTGTCTTCTGCCTCTACCACCAAGCTCAGATCTATGTTAGAAAGCGACTCCATCATTTTTTCGTAAGTCTCTTTATCGCAGTCTTGGAAAGGTGCCTGAACGTAGGTGTGGTCTGAGAATGGCAGCACTGAAAGCCCGTTGTAGCAAGTCCTGTTCTCCCACATCCACTCTCCTACAGTGTCCCACTCTCCGTCCTTTATAGAGATCGTGGCCGAGATGTTGTGTGTGTTCTGTCCTGTCTTGTGTCCTGGTTTGATCCAGTTGTTGTAGAAGTATTTTACCCTCTCGAGCAGATCTATCGCTGACTCTGTCCTCAGTATCGAACCCTCTGGCGCTTTCTGTGGGACCGAGATGACTGCCGTGCTGTGGGGCTTGAAGTACTCGTCCTGTATCAGCTCTGGGTGGTATATGCTCAGGTACGTGTATATGGCCTCGTTCTTGCCAACTCTTATGTTTCTGATGTAGTACTCGCTGTGCCACGCATGTATGCCAGAAGATGTGCCCAGGACTAGAGAGGAGGTATTATGAACCACAGATTTATTTTTTAGTTGATATGAATGAGTATTATCTACTTCTATGTCAACAGTAAATTTATTTCCAGACTTTGTTATTTTTTTAATTTTCATAATATTTAATTAATTCTATTATATTTTCTAATACTAATTGCTTATTTTTTAAATAATTTGATTCTTTAACTCTAATTAAATTTAATCCCATATTAGCATATATCTTATCCTTTAATCTATCTCTCTCTATATTATTAGGTAAAGAATGCCAATAATCTCCATCAAATTCAATTACAGTATTTCCTATTTTAATGTCTGGTACTATACACTTTATTTGATAATCATTCTGGTTTAGATTTATAAAATAGGGTTTTGTTATTGGGTAACCAAAAAATACCTCTTTTTGTTTATTGTTTAATAAATCATATAGTGATAAATTAAAATCTTTTTCTATATTTGAACTAAAATCTGGAAAATAACTAATTTTCTTTTTTATCATATCAGAATATAAATTCCGACCCTCTACTTCTCCAAATTTATCTATATAATATTCTAATCTTCCAGATTTTCCTTTACTATAACATAATTCTTTATATCTATTTAAGCCTTCAATTTTTCCAAATTTAGAGATATAATAGTCTTTAGTCTGTGAATATGCTATTTTTTTATTAGCCTCATCATATTTTTCCTTTCCTATATTATCACCATACTTTTTTATATAATAATCTAACCCTCTTGATTGATTCTTATTAACAAACTGTTTAGCTTCTAATTCACTTACTCCATAATATTTCATTACAGATTTATAATCTCTACAAGAATACCCACTGTCTATTTTCTTTTTATATCTTAATCTACCCTCTTTTTCTCCATATTTTTTTATCATGCTTTCCAAGTCAGTCTTTGAATTAATAGAGTGTTTTGCTTTAATGTCTTTTATTTCATCATCACTATATCCATTTAATTTTAAAGCATTTATACTAACTGAAAGTTTACTATTTTTTTCTAAATATTCCTCTCTACCTAACTCCTCCCCGTATCTTTTAATGAATCCATTTAGGGTATTTTTAAACTTATCATTTTCTATTTTTTGTTTATATTTAAATAAGCCTAACTCTTTTCCGTATTTAAACTGTAATACTTTTAAAGAAGACCCTCGCATTAAATTTGCACATCTCTTGTTGCCCCCCTCTTCTCCAAGTAGATGAATCAGTAGTCGTCTCAGTCTATTAATCTTTTTTATATCTTTTTTCACAATTAAGCCTTTTATTATAAATATCTGATTAATTACAATAATAGGCTTAATAGTAAAAATTAATCTAATAATTTATAATATCATCATCATCCTTCAATTCGTCTGCTCTAACCCACCCCCTATTTTTAGTTAAAAACCTATGATTTGCTGTAACTGTAACTACCAAACCATCTTCAAACTCCACATCAAACGTTTCTTCTACTCCATTAATGTATAATTTATTAATTTGTTGCCATTCATCATTTAAATCTTTGACTTTTATATCCTCTGTTACTTCTAAAAATAGCTTTTCGTTATTTTTAAAATCAGATAAGTCATATCCATTGATTTTAAAAATATCCTCTAATGAGAGAATACCTTTATTTGTTATTATTTCAGTTTCTGGTATCATGCACCCACTCGGTTTTATTGTAGTGCAACGGGCTGCTGCGTTTATCCCTACCGCTTTCGCTACTGCTGCGTTCGTCTCTTTCACTATGAGAGCGGCCTTTTTAAGATCCAGCTTCTGAGCAACTCCTGACCCTATTCCAGTCATTCCTACTCCTATTAGTGCTTCTTTCTCTGTAGTCTTCTGCCATATTGGTCTGAGATAGTGAAAGTTAGTGTATCCTGCTTGTAAAGTCCCTATTATCGCTGCTGCATTTACTCTGTCATTAAGATCTTCTTGGTCTACTACGTCTGAAACATTTACCTCGCAAAGGTTGCAAAATTGATATGGTCTTAGTGCAATTTCCATACAAGGATTACTTCCTAAATCTTTATCATTACTAAGAAATATACCCGGTTCTCCTGATCCCGAGTTCTCAATCTTCTTCCAGAGATCCATAAAGAATTCCTTTGTAAGTCTATTCCTTAAAAGTACAGCCGAGTTATTCGCTCTACCCCTTTGCGGATTTAATTCCCACCATTGACCAGTCTTACAAGAGATCATATCCTCATCGTCAGCTGAGAATAGTGATACTAATGCCGCTCTCCTTATACCCCCAGCAAGTACTGCATCAGCTATGTGGCAGACCATGTCGTGAACCTCTATCGAGCTGAGTTTATCTCCATCCTCTTTCTGGCTGAGTATTCCATCTAACATTAGTAAGCACTCTTTCAGTGGTTGAGGACCTGGAGCTTTACCGCCAGAAGTAACTAGCATTGCTCCTTTTGGACGTATGTCAGAGAAGTCAAAGTTAATCGATGATCCACCTCTGAAATAGGACTTGATCAGGGCTTTGACTGCGTCTGCCCAACCCTCTATCGAGTCTCCTATCAGGAACCTTGTGTGCTTCTTTGGGTTCGGTTTCCTTATCTCTGGCAGCTTCTCAACGTGGTGCTTCTGTACAGAGAAACCTACTCCCGTGCCACCAAGCAGCAGGAACATCGTCTCAGAGAAAGCGTGTATGTCGTCTATAGGAAGGTACGCGCAGTTATACACTCTGTTAGGAGATATCTCTATCGACTTTCCACCGAACTGCAGGCTCCTCATAGAAGGAAGCACCTTTTTATCATATACGAATTCATAAGCCCAGTCTATCTCAGCTTGCATATTGGGATATTTCTTGAGATGCATTGCCTTGTTTCTGTCTACCAATTCTTCCCAAGACTCTCTCTTCTGTAGTTCTGGGAGGTATTTGGAATATTTTAAGTGTACTGTAATATCTGATAATATTTCCTGTGAGATATTCATTTCTGTTAAAGTTTTGAGAATAGTTTATAACTTGGGCCCTGAGATGGGTCCATCAGTTTGATCTTAGTGGTGTGTGATGTTACTTACCTGGGATGGTAGTGTTGCCTGAAGCAGCTGGAGTTGTACTCTGCATGCTCTTCAGCTTTATTGTGTTTGTTCCCTTTTGGTTAGTAGAGTTGAGAGCTGCGATGCTATCGTTGTACTTGTCAAGAGATTGAGTGGTTCTGTAACCGTCTCCCTTTATCGCTTTATTGAACAAGTCTATTAGAAAGTTTGCCATGTGTATTGTTATGTTTTCTTCGTATCAATAAATATCTGAGTCGAGAGAGAAATTACTTGGAAAGTTCAAAGAATTTCTTACTCAGTATGGATTTCTCTTCAAAAGTCAGACTAGAGCTGTTAGAGGTTTTGAAAGCGTTGTTCGTAGCTGCCTGCATTGCGTGTATCTCTTCTTCTGTTAGCTCTGTCTCATCTATCTTTATCGTACCGTTGTCCGTGTCGATCATCGCATTGTACGTCATACCGTCTTGTCCATATCGATTTTTCATGATGTGCACTCTACCTGTCTTGTTGAGTTTGTCTGCTCTCTTTCTGGACAGAGACAGTATGAAGTCTGCGATCATGATCTTGTTGTACGATCCTGCTGCCTTGTCACCTTCTACGATGTCATCCTTTGCCCCAGCCCTGTTCACCTGAGACACAGACCATACGGGAATGTTCAGCTCTCTTGCCATGCCTTTCACCGCGGTGTACACGTCATCTATCTCGTCCTTTACTTCTCCTCCGACCCTTTTTGACTTCAATAGGTCTATGTAGTCGATGATGATCAGATCAGGTTTGTGTCCCATGTCGGTGCACTTCCTTATGTGAGACTCTATCTTGTTGACTGTGGTCTTGCCCATTGGGAACTCAGCTATCGTCAGTCTGCCTGGTAAGTTTGCTACTGTCTCTTCTACCTTGCTACGATGCAGGTGGACTTCCTTGAAACCTATGCCGGTGAACACAGAATCGTACCTCTTGCCTGTGTAGATGTCTGAGAGCTCTAGCGTGTAGTGGTTGACAGTGAGCGCCTGCTTGACTGCCTCAGCTCCTATGTTGACCAGAAACCAAGACTTGCCTGAGCCTGGTCCTCCGAATATTATGCCAAGGTCTCCTCTTCCAAGTCCTCCCATGAGATGATCGCTTATCTTTGGCCATGGAGTAGGCACTGCCCTTCTGTCGTCTTCTCTGTACCTCTGCTCTATGTCTTGCAAATACTCGTGTCCTACGTTCTTGTCTGCACCGGCTTTTAACGCAGAATCTATCATGATCCTTATGTCTTCAAACTGGCCTTTGGAAAGCAGATCTACGGAATTGAGTAGCGCCTTCTTTAATTGCTGGTTCTTGCAGAAGCTTGAGAACTCCAGTTCTATGTACTCCTTGTCTTCGTTCGCCGTCTTTAACGCCTCTTTCAACTGCTCTGCTACCGAGACCCTGAGGACCTCGTTGTCTATCTTTTTGACTTCTATCTGAAGATATTCTAGTGACGGTGTGGTATGATATTTGTAATAATACTTTAGAATGTCTTTGACTATCCACTGTGACGCCGGCGAATCGAACATCTCTGGCTCTACAACGTCGTGTATCGTCTGTAGGAACTCTTTATGACGTAAAAGTGAAGCAAGAACTTTTATTTGAAATCCACTTCCATACGCGTTGAGCGTGTTTAATTGTGCCATAACTTTATTATATATTTGGTTTTTTATATTTGCACTTATCAAAATGCCACTGAGTCATTCCGTTATTTCCTCCAATTTTATTACAATGCGGACATTGTATTTTTGGATTTTTTATTCCTAATCTATTAGTATTTCCTATTTTAGATATGCTCAATTTTCTTTTATGTTCTTCTGATTTAGATTTTCCCTTAAGAGCTCTGCTAATATTTGCCTTCTCTAATTCTGATTTTACTCTATTTTTTTGACCTTTAGAAATTGATTCTCTATGTTGTAAAGATAAACATATCCCTAATTTAGATTTTCTTATATTTAATTTAGTTTCTTCTGATCTTACTTTTCCCGTATTCGATTCTTTCATCTTTTTTTTAGTATCATCAGAAACTAAATGGCCTTTTCTGGATAATCTATATAATCGTTTTGTTTCTTCAGAATGTTTAAAACCAAATTGACCTTGTCCACCATCTGTCATATTAACTAAAGGTCCCAATTTAAGATCTGCTCTTCCATAGAATATAATCCAAAATTTTTCTTTTTCACAGGCTTCTTCCCAAGTTAACCATTCTTCTGACATAATTTCTACTTTATATTCTGTAAGATTAATCACATTATTCCAATGAATATTTCTGTTCTTTTTTGAATAAGATCTTTTATAGTTTTTATCTGATCCTATTCCTATATAAAAAACCTCATTCTTGTCTAGTCTTATATGACGATACACATATGCCATAAAATAAAAATGGTCCAAAGTGACAAAGAGCCTGCATGCTCTCTATCTCAAAGGACCAATAAGTTCTATTATAGATAACTCATGCAGGAGCTTCTATCTATAATAAATATCAGGAAATACTTGCTAAATACTTAAAGTTTGTGTATAGCCACGAAGGTAGGTTTGTGATGCTCTGTCCCAGTTGATCTTCGTTATACATCTCTGTAAACTCTGTTGGATAGTAGTCCTTCTTTGGGTTGCCCATCATCTGGTCTATCTCCTCTTGTGCCTCTGCTGGTATGTTAGGCTCGTCTAGGTCCATGAGCTTCTTGTTGATCTCTAGCTGGCTTCTGAAGTCGTAGATCTTTTTGAGCATTGCAACATCGCCGTCCTTGCACTTCTCTATGACATGCTCTAGACTGATAGTAGCACTTTTTCCTAACTCTGGAAAGTGTTTAAGCAAAGTCTTGATGCCTAATCCCTTTACCCCAGGAACGTTGTCTCCTTTGTCGCCAAGCAGCACCTTCTGGGTTAGAAAGTTGTGAGACGTCACTTCGTACTCGCTCAAGACGTCTTTTGGAGAATAGAACTTCTTCTTTGTAGGTGAGTATATGCTGATCCTGTCCGATGCAAGCTGAAGGTAATCTCGGTCCGAAGACATGATGGTCACCTCTTTTCCTATGCGCTTTGCTATGTATCCTATGACATCGTCTGCCTCTATCTTGTCTATCGATAGCAGATCTATGGGAAGACATTTGAGGTAGTCCACGAGCCTCAGAAGCTGGTTCTTGATGGCATCAGACTCCTCTTCTTGGGAATCGAACATGTCCCAGTTTGTGATTCTCTTTATACCCCTATTTGCTTTGTACTCAGGATAGAGGTAACGCTTATTTGTTGAGCTACCGCGGCCATCAAATACTACTATGACACGTGTTGGTCTTATCAGTCTCATCCCATATGCCATCGACTTGAGAAACCCAGTTAGAGCTCCTATGTGCTGTCCAGCTGGGTTCACGTGCTGGATCATCGCGAAGGATCGGAGAAAGTTGTTGAGTTAAAGACCGTCGACTATGAAAACCTTTGAATTCAGGCTTAAGTCGACGGTCTGTGTATTATTTTGTGAAAGATCATTTATCATTTCTGCATATCTACTATTCATATTCTACTATAGATTTAATTTTTATATTTACAATTATCAAAATGCCACTGGATCATATTACTCTTATTTGCTATTTTTTTACAATGCGGACATTGGGCCAAAGGCCTATTTTTAGCAGATTCACTTTGTGCAATTTTAGTTTTTTCTGATGTTTTTAATTCTTTATTCCACGTATTCATTCCAATGAAAAATGATCCTGAATTTACTTTATGTGGAAATTTTTTATCTTTATTCCATGGAATTCTATTTTTAATACTTTCAATATAGCATTGTTTAGCTTCTACTGATATTCTTATACTATGTCTACCTGTATTTTTATCTTTAATGCACATTAAATGAAAAGCATATGTTAATTTTTTATTTTCAGGAAAACTTCTATGTAATAACCAGTGCGCTAATATATGCTCTCTAATAGTTAATAAAACTATATTTTTATTGTTTGTATTTCTTCTATCACCAATTCCTCCCAAACATATTGGCACTATGTGATGAGACTCGTAATAAACCTCTTTATTTTTTGTTCTTTTCTCCAATTTACATTTGCAGACTAATCTATTATATATTTTTAAGTAATCCATAAAATAAAATGGACTCATTGAAGTCAAAGGTCGGGCAATGACCAATGATTCTAGAGTCCAATAAGTTTATTATAGATAGTTAATTGCCCTAACTTTCTATCTATAATAAATACTTGATTTTTAAGAATCTTCAATATCAAATATATCATTTTTTGATGGATCCTCTTCTTCTACAATATCAAATATCTCAGAACCTAGCGCCTTTATCCACTCATGCGAATATTCATTTTTATATTTACTTATCGCTGATGGAGAATCATCAATAAAACCATGCACTGTCATTATAACTTTGCCTACAGCTGTAACTCCAGTTATGTGATTTTTATCGCATGAAATTCTAGTTCTCTTAGCAAATTCCACGTCTTTTCCATTTTTTGTAGCTTTTATTTTATTAGTCCCCGCCTTTGAAATATTCCCGAAAGTGATTACAAGAGTAGAGTCAAACCACATAGTATTACCTCCTTTATTTTGTAAAGTTGGTTGTCCCATTGGATTATCTGGTTTTGCTACCCAAACTTTATTTATTGCTACAAGTGTATTGGTGTAGGGTTGGCTCTCCTTTCTCGACATAATGATACGTTGATTGATGAAGTTGCCAAATTGAGTCGACATAGCACCTGCAGCCCACTCATTATTATTAGTGGATTTTTCTATGCTCAGACGACAAGGTATAGACCCCACCGAGTCCCACAGAAAGCATATGTCATACGGTAGATTGCCTTTCTTCTGCTCGTCTAAGATGTCTGCCATAAATCCCGCCACGTCCTCTACGCACTGCATCTTTTCCCTGTCTACGTATATGAAGAAGCCACTGTAATCTACCACTTCTCCTGTTGACTTATCGACGACCTCATCAAATTGTAAACCCATTGACCTTGCGTGCTCCCAAGACCATTTCATCTCGGTAACTATAAACACTGGGAGTATGCCCATCTTTTGAGCTTGCACTGCTGCTTCTAATAGCGCAGTAGTCTTGCCAGTATCTGAGTGTCCTCGTAGTAGAGTGATGTGTCCTATCGGTATGCCAGGGATCTGAAGTGTATCACTGAAAGCCTTGGAGAGAGGTATCCACCTCGTCTCCTTGAACTTTACAGATGTGCTTGATAGGTTCTTGGACTTCTTGAATTTGTCCAGATTGAATTCGCCTTTGATGGCTGTAGAGAGAGCCCCATTGAGGCTCTCTTTCTTTTCTGATTTTGCCATGTAACCTTTTTAATTGGATTAGATATTGAAGAGATCATCAATTTTTGCATCGATATCACTCTTCTTTGTGCTCAGTGAAAACGACTTGGTCTCTGCCTTAGTCTCTTTCTTCTTAGGCTTTTCTTCCTGCGTTTCCCAAGAAAGATCTCCGCCTGGGATCTCTGGAGCGTTGTCTGGTGCGATGACTACCTCTGGCTTGTCTGTCTCCTCTTCTGGGTTCAGGTGTGCTTGTAGCGCTGCCTTCATCTCATCGTAAGAGTAATGCTTGTACGTATCCAGTGGATTTGGCTGTTCTGTGAGCCACTTCTTGATCTCTGATTCCTTCTCAGACAGAGGAGTCACCTTGCCTCTCACCCTTACTTTTGACTGGTTGAAGTTTGTGCCGTTCTGCTCTGGAGATGTCGTCTCGATCGTGATATCGCGTCCAGAGATGGGATCTGTGTAGTCGCCAACGTCTTCGTCTTCCATGATCGCCAAAAGCTCCATGAAAACCTGCTTGCCGAATTCCCAAAGCATGACGCCTTTGTCTTCTTCGCCACGCACTATCACTGGCACCATGACCCTCATCTTTGGTTCCATCTTCCTGGCCAGCTGCCAATCCTCCTTGTTAGAAGACTTACGTAGCTTCTGAGTGAACTCTGCGATCGGATCTTTCTCTCCATGACACGCTGGAGACATCATCGTCTTGTTGTTGATCCCGTAGTAGATGTAGATCTCCTTGAACGGGTTTGTCTTGTCGAAAACAGACGGGAGTATTCTCACCGAGTGTTTGCCTACTGCTGATCTCCATAGAGTCTTGGGTTGATCAGATTTGGAACCCTTTGGGTTCTGAAGTGACGCTAGTCTACTTCTCAATGCTGCAACGTCTATTGCCATATTTGAAACTATTTGTTTATAAAAGAATGTAATGATTAATATCGATCCAGAAAAATAGATCTATGAAGTCGCCACTATCTTGTGTACGAGGGTGTTTAATTTTCGAAATGCGCTGCCTTGCGTCAGGAGCATTGAGTTTCTGTACTCTTGCCAGTTTATAGGGAACTTGTTGTCCATCATGCCGTTGTTCAGGCTCATGATCAAGGTATTCAGCGCGTTTATCGTGTAGAGCGTGTTGCTCTCTTTCTTTCTGTGTAGAAGGATCGTGTTGTTCAGCATCCGTGTCTCATGTCCTTCGACCTCGATGTTGTATGTGCACATGTACTCGTCAGACTCTGGAGACGTCAACACGAAGATCTTGCTGTATAGGATCTTGTATTGGCCGTTTATCTCTGCCAATCTTTCTTCGAGTCTTTCTTTGGGTGTGAAGCTGCAAAAGAGCCTATTCATTAATGAGTCTTGCGTTAACGTGATCGTTGTCATAACCTGATTGTTTTTATAAATATCGGGTTTTAGTCGAAAAAATAGTCTTTTGAGTGCTTGTGTTTTACCCTGAATCCGTCTTCTTCGAGTATCTGCTTGACTCTGATGAGGAACTCCTTGCCTTCCTGTACCGAGTAGTCAAACAGGAAGGCGTCGTAGGTTATCAGCACCAGCTGGCTTGTCTTTCCTGACATGTACTCCCTAAGCCTCTCTATCTTCTGTACATTGTTTTTGGTCTCTAGATTCTGCACCCAATAGTTAAATAGCTTGAGCTTGTTCATCTCTGGATTCTTTCTGAGCAATGTCCCTGTTGGAAGTATCAATGAACCGTCTCTCTTGTACCTCTTCCAGATCTCGTCTATGAAGTCTCCAAGCTTTGAGAAGAAGGGGAACTCCTTGTACTGGTCATCTATCCCTCCGTACAACTGCTTAAATGTGATCTCCTTTGATTTATGATACTCCTCTTCTGTCAGCTCTTCCTTGCCAAAGTATATCTTGCCTAGCTGCATGTGTATCGACTGGTCTTGATCTTCAAACTCGTGTCCTATCTGCCGTGCTATGAGTCTCAAATGATACGAGTCAAAATCGAACTCAACCAAATAATCATGTCTTGGAACGAAACACCGTCTGAACTCTCTGGTCTTTGGTACTGCTACGAAGTTTATGCCGTTGAAAGAGTTGGTAGGTCTGCCTGTGGTGTTGTACATGTTGTAGTACGAGTATACCAGCCCACCTTTTACGAAGCTCCTTTTTGACTGCACTGCGTACGTGTCGTCTAGTGCCTCTTCATCTATGGCGACGCCCTGCCTCTCTACCCATCCGTATGCCTCACAGGCTCTGTCTAATATACTGTGATCATTCTCAAGGTCAAACAGGGACTGGACTTTGTTATAGAGACACTGGCACCTCTCGTAGTGCTTCGTTATCGGCAGGATCTCGTTTAGGTTTGGAAGAGCGCCCATCCTCATGTAGAAGTCGCTGTGTATCATCGTATCGCACTCTAGCTTTGATCCGTCTATACCCTGGTCCATCCTCGTGAAGTTCAGATCTACTGCGTTATCGATCTGGAGAAAGTACGAGTGGAACTTCCTATCGAGCAAGTAGACTTTCTTGTGCGAGTTTATGAAAGATTGAATCTGGGCTATTTCTAGGCTGAATCCTTCGCTATGGTTTACGGGGAATATGTAACCTTTGGCTCCATCATTATAGTAGACCAGTGAGCATCTGGATAGCCTAGGATGATACCTGTCTGAAGATGATACTACTTGAATGAAGCACGATTCGCTTGGAGAGAGCTTTGAGAGCTGCTCTGATGTTTCTATGATAAAGTACATTTGTCAAAACCTGATTAGTAGGAATGTAAGTTATCTTTTGGAACTTTTGTAGTCTATGTTTTAAGTCGTAGGTCTTGCCCATTTGCTGTATTGTCCTCCTATGAAGTCTGTCATCCCTATCATAGTCTTGTTGAGCTCTTCAGTCAGCCGTTTGTTGGTGTCGATTATTCCAGCTCGAGTATCGTATTGGGATATCCTCACGGCGTTTAGTGAACCTGTCAACTTCCACATCATCTGCCCTGTCATATACATAGATATGTCATACGGAGCAGTTCCGTTCTGTATGTTCGTGTATTCTTCTGGAGATATCTCTATCACGTACCCTCTGTCGTTCGTCTTCTTTGCAAAGTATCTTATCAGGTATCCTCTGCCGTAGTCGTCTGATATAGGAGACGGGTAGTAGGGCACAGGTCCTCCTCCCAAGTTGATGGGACTGTTTTGCTGCTGAGTTGATTTCTTTGAAGACACAGAACTCCTGTCTAGAGTTGCTGCTATCAACGCCTGTTGCAGAGATTGTGGAAGCGCTGGGTTAGAAAGCACAGAAGATGCCTTGGTGTCTAGAACGGGTTTCAACGGCTCACTTGGACCTTGTAGCGGATCTGGTCCTGTGAAAGCAGTGCCATCATACGCCACATAGTACTTTCCTACATAAGGAGCGCCATTCAGCGTGAAGTCTCCTCCAGCTGTGTTCTGGTTTGTCTGTATCCTAGAAGATGGGTAGTATCTCAGCATGGGTTAAAATTTTCCGAATTCTCCTTTATCTATCCTGTTCAAAATGTCTTTAGAGTATGCAAGCCTTATTTCTGGATCTTGTACAGACGAGTTTTGAAATTCATAGAATCCCATGGCATTGATAGCTGTCATGAGGTCAGTTGTAGTCTTTAGAATTTTACACTCTTCTACAAATGGAGTATTAGACATCTCAATGTCTATGAACGCAAGTTGCACATCAATACTGTTGTAGTCATGCTTAGTTTTTAGCTGAGCTAATCTTGATCCAAGCCATTGGGCTATCCCATATGCGCCACTGCCCCGTTTGTTCGATACAGTGGTGATCAACCCAGACTCTTGGAGAAGATTGCCTACTACCACAGCGGTGCCTACTTTTCCATAGCCTCTGCCTTTAAAGAAAGTTATAGCTTTTTGTATCTTTGCCTTATCAAAGCCAGTAGTGTCTCCATTGACCGGGCCTGGGTTAGCTGTAGCATTCAAAGTCTTTACAGCGGGTGGTGGTGCGTTGAATACACTTTGATCTTCGTAGTCTTCTTGGTTCTTAAGCAGAGTCATGAACCCGTCTACTGCAGTCGTCCACTGGTTGTTCTCGAAGCTATGCACCAGCTTGGATATGGAGAATGCTACTTTGCGGTCATTGAGATTCTTCTGGTTGTACCTGTACGGAAGCACTTGTTCTGAAAGAGTGTAGAGCTGGAACGGGTACAGGCTCGATATGCCATCCATGGTCACGCTTGACTTCAGAGGTATTATAGCAGAATGCACTGATCCTTTGCTGATGTTTCTGACGTAAGACATCCTTTCTATGTAGTAGTTTATCGCCCTGTTGATGCTGTCTTCGCTCAAAGCTTCAATTTTAGGTGTCACCTCTCCACTGTAGTATCCGTTTATCCTCTGCATGACAGAATCAAAGTTAGCAGCTATGCTGAACATGGAGTTGTTGTCAGCAGCTATAAATTTGTCTTTTCCAGTGCCAGAGTTGTCTACAGTATACGGCTTGTATCTGTCTATGAAGTTGTAGTTGTATATCCCAAAGTCAGAGTTGTCTCTGCTCATCCCCACTTGGTTTTGAGTTCCTCCAGGGTTTGCAGATATCGCAAGCATGCTAGACACCCTGCTGCTTATGTCAGTTCTTATGTCAAAAGCTCTCGCTACTGACCCTTTACCGAACACTGGTATCTCACACGATGTTCCTATAGTACTGCTTTTGGCTGTGTTAGGATCTGCTGGTATCAGTTGGTCATCGACTATGGAGTAGCAGTTTGCATTATCGTTGTAGGCGACCCTCAATGCGTTGTATCCACCCATGCACTTGTTGATGTCTTGGACTATAGTCTTCATGATCCCTTGAAAGTACGTCTCGTAGGTGTCACTCTGCCTTGACAGGTCCTTTATAATCTTTAGGAGATACTGCACATTCACCATGATCTCCATAGTTCTTCCGATGTATGGATTAGACTTTCCTTGTACGTCTGCATGTGGGTTTGGAAGCAGGCTTGATAGACCGTTCTTCTCTCCGTCTTCTGGGTTCCAAAGAGAGCTAGAGACTGCAGTGCTTTTGTTGTGTACAGGGTTTGTTGAGCTTCCTTTGTCTGCAGGCGCTTGGTACTGGAGGTAGTCTCCTTTTATCAAGCTGGAATCGAACAGCTTTTTGTAGTCTGTCTTCCTTCCTTTGTAAGCGACCAAGAATTTGTTAGGATCAAGAGATATCTGGTTCACACTGCTCTGGTAGAAGTTGGTAGACTGGTTGAAGTCTATGTATGCCATTGGAGACAGCGTTGCATTCGGATTGTCTGCGCTCGGGTTGTCTTGTGAGTTGTACAGTATAGCAGTGTGGTTGAGCATCATCATGAACAGACCAAGCGGTATGTAGACGAACTCTTTCACTGCGATCTGGTGTGAGCTGTCTTCTATCACCGTCATGCTATTTCCAAAACTGAATGTACGAGGAGTGAACAGCTTTTCAAAGTCAACTTGCGGGATCTTTGAAGACTGAAATATGTTATCATCTCCAAGGTTCTCTCCAGACATGATGTAGGAGTTGTTACCGTATCTCAAGTTTATCTCTAGCCTTTTTGCAGCGTCCAAAGATCCGTCATAGTAGCTTTTGTAGTATCCGCTGAGATCTACAGGCTTTAAAGACTGGTCAAGTATGTTTGCCAGCGCTTTGCTGTATGCTCCGTCTTGAAACAGGTTCTTGAAAAAATCTATGCTTACGTTCGGGTTTACTCTTCCAAGAGCTGCAGTGTGATTATCTGCGTATATTATCATAGACTTCAGCATCATCTCCAACGCAGACTCTGAATCCAATGAGGCTTTGAACTGGTCGAAGTCGTAAGTTTGTGATGCGTTGTTTATAGCATTGTTATATTGATCTTTCGCCTGTTGTACTTGCGCATTGTACTCTACTGTGAGCTTGTCCTTCGTCAGGTTTTTTTCATCTGGGACTAGGGGTGGCTTTGTGCTATTCACATCTATGCTTGTTATCAGAGACAGATCTGGGAGGTAATACCTACCTTCGTAATCAAGACCTGCTGCTGCTTTATCTGAACCTCCGTTCCCCACGTCAGAATCTTCACCTGGTGCCAGTCCAAGCTCTATATAGATCTTATCATTTGACTTTGTAGTAGAACTCAGCTTCACATAGACTCCATAGCGAGAATCTTTAACAGGGTCTACTTGTAAAATCTCAACTTTATATTTTGTAGCTGGATCTTCAAAAGCGCTTATTGCTTCTGAAGTTGCGCTTTTTTTAGAAGCATCTACTAGAAACGTTGTTCTGACTGAAAAATACGCTTCTTCTACAACACCAGCGCTTCCTGAGATCAGATCAGTTACAGAGCTGTTCTTTGATCCGTAGGTGATGAATTTACCTGGGTTGTCAACTTGCGTAGTAAAAAAATAATCGCTGACGCTCTTCTTTGCTGTAGGATCGTTCGGTAATTTTCCAAACTTGTCGTAAAAATCATTCTCAAGCTTTGCAAAGTTTAAAGTCACAAGCATGTCCTGACCGTGGTTTATGTACTCTTTTACGTTATCGAACCACAGTACACCGTTTGCATATCCTGTAACAGGCGCAGTAGTGGTAAAAGATGCATTGTAGAACTTGTCGTTACTTTGCATAGTAGATCCAGTCTCTACGTACTGCATGTACGATATGTCAGCTTTAGTGTCTTTGTAGTTTGATGCTGCCTGCATCAGCTTTTCTTTCGCGCCTATCGTGTCTCCAACAGCTTGGTTAATTGGATCTATGCTTATGTTACCTGTGTTGTAAAGCAGAGTAGTGAACGGATCATCTATCTTCAATTTAGAAAAGAAGGCAGAAGAGTCTTTCTTGTCAAGTTCTGCTTGAGCTTGTGCGTCTGCAGCTCCCAAAGTCTTTAACGCCACATCTTGCAGCTCTTTATATTTCCTGTTAAAGTAAACTTTAAGCTCCTGCTCATACGCTCTTGCCATCTTTGTGGGGTGGTTGAGCTTGAGGTCTCCCATCACAGCTCCCATGGCAAGCGCTTTCACTGTGCAGTCGAACCCTCCGTCTTGCGTCATCGTAAAGTTGAACTGAGTTATCAATCCAAGCATCCCTCCGTAGTTTCCATGAGACTTTTGAGCGCCAGAGTTTATCCTGATAGCTATCTCTTCTTTGGTCATCTTCTTCGTAAAAGGATCTATCATGAACTGCTCTGACGATTCTAGATTTCCGCTGTTCGTGTAATACTTTGTGTGTCCCCACTCAAGCAAGATAGAGTATCCTGGTCTGAAGTACAAAGCGTCTATTATATCAAGCTGCTGTTTGTTCCAGACCTTAAAGTTTATCGTAGCCTGTCGAAGAGATCCCATCTTTCCGGTAGTCTCTACTGTAGCTGACGTTATACCGGGCATTGGCTTATACCCATACGTGTGAACCTCTGACGATCCTAGCATGCCGTAAGCTCCATTTGGGTCTATGCCTGACCTGAGCCCTCCGCCTGGCTGAGCATATGCAGAAACTCCACCAAAGAGTATGTAGTTCTTTGCAAGGTCACTCATGCTCTTTATCATCACGTTCTCTGGTGTTATCTGCTGGAAGTCTCTTATTATCTGAGACGGTTGCGCGTATAACACTCCTTTAGAAGAGTCCAAAGGAAAAAGGTCTATAGACGAAACTGCTCTGAACCAAGATCCACGGTTTGCGAGGTAGAGCAAGTCGCTGTCGCTTCTTGACTCGTTCTGCAATATCTCACTTCTCTTTTGTATCTGAGCCGCTGTCCATCGATACATGGGGTAACCGGCAATGTTACATATCTTGTCGAATTCGTTGTTCGTGAGCATAACTATCTTATGGTATTTATCTGGTTGTAATCATTTATGATCGACTGTATGTTAGCAGGTATCCTCAGCTGCATCCCTATAGGGGGGAATAGGCTGTCTCCTGTCAAAGAGTTTGCAGATGCTATTATCCACCAGAGGTCTACATCTCCATAGAACTTCTGCGCCATGATGTCCATCCTGTCTCCTCTTGTAGATATCAAATAGCTATCAGAGTCTGAGAGTGGTATGTCAGGATACACAGCATTCACATAGAATGGTATCCCTCTTGGAGAATTCTTTGTAGTAGGTATGTTCTGGTATCTGTTCATCTTTGTTTATTTTCCTGGAACTGTTCCTGGTGCGCTCTTTGTAAAGTCTAAAGAAGTCCCTGTAATGTCTAATCCATTTCCAGGCTGATAAGGATTTGGCGACGTTGGTATTGGTGTTGCAAAAGTATTTAGCGGAGCTAGACTCAATGGGTCTACTTTTAGAGTTTTTACTGGATCTATAAATCCGCTTCTGCCTACTAAAACAGGAACGCTGCCTGATGCGGCATTGTCTTGCTTTTCCGTCTGTCTCTTTGGCAGTATAGAGTGTATCGGCTTAAATGATACTGATACCTCTACTACATGTGGAAGCTGCAATACATCTGTTCCAGGATCTCCTTCAAGATTTATCTCCCATGGAGTTGCGTTGTCTGCTGTCACATTCACGCTTTCCAAGAATCCAGGTACACGGTACAAATAGTCTCCTATGGTCACCTTCACTAATGGAGCTCTCATGATGCCTCCATCAGAATAATCTGGGTACACTTGTGATATCAGGTTGTTTAGCTTGTTGTACAACGGCCTCAATTCGCTTCTTGAAAAAGCTGCGATCTTGAAGCTGAATCCTATCGTCCTTGAAAACCCCTGATATGTAAAGAAGTCCTCTCCACGTCCCATGTACTTGAAGGCGGTCAGGTTTGCTGCATTGCTGTCTGTGAATCCGTTTGTTAAAAAGGCTCTGAAGAAAAGCGCAGTAGACACGTTTTGATCGTTGCTCATGCACTCAAATCCGAACTTTATGATGTCTGTGGCTTTTACTCCTCCTAACTTAGCAAGCATGTCATTATTTTCGTAAGGGTCTCCTCCTAAATTATTAAAAACCACAGGATACATGGCATTCAAAGCGTCAGTGGCGCCTGGTATTTTGACAGTGTAGTTCAGCGGTTTGTTCTGCTGACCAAAGTTGCCTGTGCCTATCCTGTATTCTAGGCTGTTATTTGCATAGTCCCAAGCAGGTTGAACTGCTTGTGTGTTTGCTCTGAAGTCCTGTATGTTCGTAGCATTTATAGGAGCTCCCTTTATAGAAGTCTGCTTTGCGATCTCGTTGTAGTTCATCACCATAGGAGAGTAGACGTACGTGGTGTCTGTGTACCTTCCTACTATGGTGTCTCCACGGTCTCCAAGAGAGTTAGGCCCTCCTGAGTAGTTGAATATCAAATTCGGGTCTAAAGACACTCCAAGGCTCTTTGCAAAAGAAACGTCTATGGATCCGTTTATAAACCCGTTGACCCCGTTAGAGAACATGTTGCCAAGCACTCCACCTCTCATCTTCAACCTGTTCAGAAGAAGAAGCCTGTTTGTTGACGCGTTGTTGTACACGTTTTGCAGCCCCACTGTCTCTGCGTAGAACATGTCTGTGGTCGAGTATGCTGCGTCTCCCAGTCTGGATAGATGAGCTCCTGTGCCTTGCATTCCTGCTTGCCTCACTGTGTTATTCTTTGAGTACGCTCTCGTGTTTTCCAAGATTACTCCAGACAAGTTGCTTTTTCCTGTCTCCATCCTTGGATTCGTAAGCCCCAGCAGCTTTTGCTTTTGGACAAAGTTTACTCCTGCTGTAGTGTTCATGAAAGACAGTATCCTAGACTCATCTACTCTTCTGCGGTAGTCTCCTTCTAGTCCAGGGTTGTTTGGCGATGGGAAGAAGTCTCCCGTGTCAGAATTTGTGCTTCCGGATGCGTCAGACGTTATGAACGGTGGTTTGCCAAAAGAAAGATCTAGCATGCTGGTCTTTAGATACCCGAGCCCGCTTCCTTGCTTTCCATCGACTATCTTTACAGACTCTATCTGATCTAAGCCTTTGTTCTTAAGGTTGTTGTTATAGAACTGGTACTGGTTGGACGATGGTATCAGGTTGAATTTTGCTTGCGCTGATTCTGGCGTGTTGTTCGCAGAATAGTCAGTGTGCGGAACTCCGCCGTCTGTAGCAGGGTCCCACTTTAAAGTAGCGTATTGTGTTGTTAGGTTTACTAGTGCCATTCTATCCTGTTGTTAGTGTTCTTGAGTACCTGCTAGTGTTGATGTTGTCTGCTGACTGTTGGTCACTCAGCCCTCTTATCGTGCTTCTTGTTGTAGCTCCGTCTTCTTGCTTCTGTATTATGGTCAACTCATTCTGTACTACTACAGGTCCTCCTGCTGAAGCTGCAGCTGATGGAGATGTTGTCATAGCTGTTGATCCTGCTGCGTTAGCTGCGCTCATCGATGATATTCCAGATGTTGGAGTAGACAGTCCTCCAAGAGAAACTCCTTTGAGCTGAGCTCCTGCTCCTTCTACCATATTTATCATCCCCTCGTCTATGTTTATCCCTGGGAAGTAGTTCAAAAACCTCATGATGCCTCCAAGTATAGCTCCTGTCACGTCAAGCACCTTAACAAAGAAGTCTTGTATTCCTCCTACTATCTTTTTGAGGCTGTCTGGCTGTGATAAGAAGTTTATCGCTTTATCTATGAAAGCTCCAACTCCTGAGCTGGATACCAAGTCTGCAAAGCTCTGCTTTATCTTGTCTATGAACGCGGCTATCTTTTCGTTGGCTGCTCCAGAGATCACTGCGTTCGCCGCCTCATCTCCCATAGCTGCTGCCATGGCTTCTTGAGTCTTATACTTCTTTATTGCAAGGTTGTACTGCTCTCTGTAGTCGTCTGTCTGCTTTGCTCCTATGATCCTCATGTACTCCTGCTTCTTCAGCATGTCTGCCATTTGGTCTCTTGTCATGCCGAACGCTTTGGATATAGACTCTGCCTGTATCCTGTTGAGCTTCATGAAGTCTGTAGAAGATCCGACCTGCTTGTTTATCTCTTGGGCTGCACCAGCAAGATCATTGTTCAAAAAGAGGTTTCTTGCAGTCTCAAGGTTTAGATCTCTGCCTGTAAGAAGCTGCGCCTCAAACTGGCTAGAGATGCTAGATTCAAAATCCAAGAAAGAGTCTGCGATGCTATCCATCTCTTTGAGGCTGGTGCCTAGAGACTTTGCTGTTACAAGCGCTTTTGTGAGCTTCTCTGGGTACTTTGCAAACGAAAGCCCGAGATAGCCTCCGTACGTAGAAGCTTCTTTGAGCACTCCTTTCTGGTCAAGCTGTATTCCCTTTGCCAAGCGAAGCGCTGCGACTTGGGTGAATACGCCTTTGATTATCTCTTTCTGATTCCTGTTCTGTAGCACTGACGCCTCTACAAGCCCTGTCCTCTCTGTGAGTTCAAGCCCTGCGACGTTCTTCAGCATTATGTCTGTTTCGAGTCTGTCATTTGAAAGACCGTTCATCACCCCAAGCTGCTTTCCGAGCTCTATCTGAGTCTCAAACATCTTTCTGCTTGTGACAAAGACGTTGTTGCTGTTGGTTGCAAAATCAGAGTAGTACTTGTTGAGCTTTAATGCTTCATCTGCGCTCAGACCCATCTCTCTGCCCATCTTCTGGACTTGGCTTACTGAGTTGACTACTATGTCAAGGAACATGGAGAAAGTGTCAACAAGGCCACCCAGAACTCCACCGATGAGTGGTATAGTCTTCAGAACGTTAGAGAAACCAGACGTTAGGTCTGATATGGGGCTTCCTCCTTCTGGAGTCAGTGCTTTCATTCCATTCTTAAGCTCAGATGCTATCGCTGACCCTGTCTTCTTTACAGCAGAGAACAGCTTAGCAAGTCCGACTGCCCAAACTGCGGGGTCTCCAAAGCTCTTTAAGAACTCGCTTCCTATAGATCTAAGACCAACTAATGCTACTTTCCATTTACCAGGATTCGTGACTTCGTTTTGGTTCTTTACGAGATCACGAGACTTTTGGACCATCTTACCATAAGCTTCATCTCCGACTCCAAGCTTCTTAGCAAGTATTCCTACAAGATTTCCTGAGACACCCATCTGCTTTACGACCATGTTCTCAGTCTTCAAAAGACCTTGCAACACAGCAGCCTGCTCGTTCATATTGTCTGTAACCTTCTTAGACGCAATGTACTCTGCTTCTTGTGCAGTAACACTTCTCCTGTGAAAATCAAGCTCTGCTGTGAGGTCCGCTAATTTTTTTAATCTTGTGGCAGTGGCATTTTTAGCAATTTGGCTTTCTTTTTTCTCTATCTTTTGCAGTAGATCATCTTCTTTCTTCAGTTTCTCATCAGCAGACTTCTGTATAGCTTCATTTATTGTAGCAAGCCTATTTTGTGCAACAGCTCTTCTTCCCAACGCCCTCTCTATATCAGCTTCAAGCTTCTTGGAGTTTATCTGAGTATCTGATATCGCTTCATACTTTGCATTGATGTCTTCAATGAAATTGGCTACCTTCTTGAGTTCATCAATAGTCCTTTTGGTGTTAGTAGTAAGATCTCCTGAGAACTGTACTATGTCTTTGTAGAGGTCGTATGCTTCTCTGAGTTTTTTGGGATCTAAGCCTTGTGCATCTGCCATATGAAATAAATATCAAGCAAAGTTAGTTTTTGCTCTTTGCTTTAGAAACAAAAGTAGGTCCTTTTTCCATCGCTTTTTTTACAGCATCTGGCATCTGGAACTTGCTCATGTTCGTGTTCTCAGTGACTACCTGCTTGGATTCATTACGCTTCTCTTCTACTTTGTTCAAGAACTCCTCTATCTTCTTTAAGCTGAACTTACGATGCGGCACAGGCATGTTCCAGACTTCTGAATACGTGAATCCTCCTCCACCGTGGTAGGTCAGTTCGAACACCTCAGTCATGAAGACGACTCTATATTCCGCTCCCGGGAAAAAAGAAATCTCCAGTTATCGGGAGATCTAGGGTTGCCTCCTCCCCATCGCTGAAAGTGACCTTCACCTTTGTGTCTATGTCTGGCGTTATCTGGGCCATGTACTGTCTTAGGGCGTTTGCATCTTTTGCCATCAATGCTTGGTCTACAAAGTCTCTTATGGTCTTTGTTGAGTAGTCTCCATTGACAGACGTTATCTGATACTTCAGTCTAAGGCTAGCGCCTGAATCTTGCCCAAGAGCCTTCTTAAGGCCTTTAGATTCTTCGTCTACTTTCTTTTCGTCTGCAAGAGTCATCAGCTTGAAAGTCACTTTGTTCTTGGAGAATGGAAGCTCAAAGTCGAACTCGTTCTTTCCTTTGAATATGCTTTCGTCTATCTTCTTGTACTCCATAGACTGGAGGTCTACTGTAACGACCTCTTCTTCTCCTGTCCTTGGGTGAGGATACTTGAACTGGTAGTCTTTGCCATAACCCAAGATCCTTGCAGCTATGAGAAGTCCGTTACGGTCTCCCAGTATGAGATCTTCGTACACAACGTCTGAGGCTATGAGAGCTCTCAAGGTCTTCTCTATAGCGGTGCCTGCTCTGAGATTGTTGATGTTTGTTAGGATGTCTTCATCCTTTGCTGTCATGTAACGCATCTCTATCTTCCCTTTAGAGAGTGGGCTTTCTGGTGAGTATACCAGCCCTTTGCTAGGTAGGTCTACCATTTCGGTAGGGATCGCAAACTTTTGTTCTGCCATGTGTAACTGTGTTTATTATATATATTGAGGTTCTAAGTTTTCCCCTCTATAGAATATAATGAAATTTATCTAAAAAGAAAAAAGCTCCTTTTGAGTGGAGCTTCTTTTTTTATCTATTGTTGGTATTGCCTAATAGTTTAGAATAAAAATATTCTAATAATTAAGAATCAGTAGTTGAGTATACAAAAATCACAACCGAGTGTCAATGTCAACTCTGTAGGATCAGATGTAGACCAGTCGTAGTTGCCAGCTGAGAAAGTCTTGATAAATGCGCCCTTTACGATCCATTCACTTACAATATCTCCCACTGGTCCTACTATATCCAAAGTAACATCTTTCTTATAAAAGTCAGAGTATCCATCTCTACCGGTCACTGATTCGTGGTGAAGACGAACCCACTCCATGCAAGCCTGCTGTCCTGAAGGAGATATCGGGTTGTAGAGAGATAGCTCGATGTCTTTCCACTCAGCCTTACCTTTTATCTTAAAGTAGGTGTTGATGTGGTCCAGCTTGATCTCACCCATTTCAACACTAGGAGCTGACGCCTTTTTAATCATGTATGAGGGAATACCGTCGATGTACATGATGAACCTGTTGCTTACCGTAGGTTCAAACGCCGTATAAAAGATTTCTGCGGGATCCAAAATTCCTGCCATATTATTTTAGTTTTATTCTTGTTGTTCGTTTATAAATATCGTTACTTTGCTTTTTTCTTTGCAGCCTGTCCTTTCCACATAGCCGCTGCTGCTACCTTCTGGCCTCTTTCTTTTGAGCCGTACTCTTTGGCTGCTTTCGTTGCGACCTTCTCGAATCCTTTGCCTTTCTTGCCTATGTCCTTGCCAGACTTTGCCTTTTTGACTACAGCTGATTTCTCCTTTTTGGTGAGACCTGCTGATGGTTTCTTTTTGGCTTCATCTAGATCTTCTTCTCCTTCTAGATCATCTCCAATGAACTCCTCGTAAGCATATCTCATAGCCTCTTCAGCTTCAGACCCATTCATCGCATTACCAAGAACGTATTCTAAGATCTTGGTGTCTGATACTCCAAAATCTCTTAAAGACTCTAGTGTATCAAAAGCTTCTGCTCTTGGGTTTTTAAATGCCTCTTTTATCACTTTGCCTTTGAGAGACTCATACAGTGCAGCTGGCACTTTTACTCGTACTATTGTGTTTTTGTTCATGTTATCCGAATGTTACGCCTGTAGGCAGTATGTTGAATGTTAAGTAGATGAATTCTGCTGTGCGGGTTGGCTGTAAGTATATAGAACCTATAAGCTCGTTTCTGTCTATCACAGCCGGAGTGTTGTTCGTATCGTCCATCACAACTGAGAAGCTGTAAAGACCTTGTCTCTGCTGTACGCTTGCGAGGTATGGGTTCACTGCGTTCAGGAACTTGTTTCTTGTCACCTGAGTGTTTGGTTCGAATACCAGGTTGTCTGCGATCTGACCTATGTAAGACTTCAGAGATATCAACAGTCTTCTAACGTTGACTCTGTCGAGAGCTGATGATTTCTGCTGCAGCGTCTTCTGACCGTATATCACTGTACCAACTCCTGGGAATATAGATATCGGATTGACCTTAGACGCATACAGAGTGTTTCTGTCGTCGATCGAAAGCTTTCTTTCTGGCTGTAGAACTGCGCTCATTCCACCTCTTGTGAAGCCTGCTGGAGCGAACCACTCTGCGCCGATCTTGTCGTTGTATTCGTACACTGCTGGCACCATCGTAGAAGCTGGAACGAAGTTTGTTCTTCCTGTCTCTACTGATCTTATCTGTACCCACGGCCAGTACGTAGCTCCGTATGAGTTATCGAACGACTTAGCGAGTGTAGTTATAGTTCCTATGTTCTGAGCGTATCCACCCATATCTACGACTGCGATGTTGTCTCCTCTATTCTGTGCAAGAGTCAAAAGAGCGTTGATCTCAGTAACAGCGTTCTGTGCTGTTATGCCTGGAGCGTATATCGAGTTGAACTGGTAAGAGTCTTTGTTTCCAAGCAGGTTTATCGCCAGATCGTAGTCTGATGCGTGTAGGCCTTGGATGTTAGTTCCAGGAGTATCGTTTACTGATGCCACTGTTGGGATTGCTTCGAACATGTTCAGCGCTTCTATTCCAAAAGAGCCGTATAGTCCTCCTGTTGCTCCGCCGAATGCTCCGTTAACAGACCCTGATCCTACCAAAGGAAGAGAGCTTGTGTATTGATTTTGTGGCTGGCCGTATGAATTGAAGTAGTTAGGAGTAGGTAGATTCACCGATTTAACTCTAACGTACTTGCTTATGTTGATGTAAGATCCAGTAACTTGCAAGTAGTAGTTTCCTGTGGTAGGATCTGCTATAGCATTTTGAACTTGGTCTCCTATCACGTAAGAGATGTAGTTGTTCTGGTTCGGATCTAAAGAGAGGTTGTTCCAAGACTCAAGCACAGTTTTGCTGTTCTCGTAGTCGTCTCCTCTGCGGATCACCAAGCTGAACAGTCCTGAGCCTGAATCAGAGCTCACTATCTCCCATCTTACGTTTGCTGAAGATCCTGAAGGAAGAGCTCCGTTAACTGCAGTACCGCCTGTGTTGTTCATCACTGTACCTGCAGACAGAGTCTCAAGAACGAATGCTGTGACGCTGCCAGAAGCCGCTAAGCTAGCAGTCGCTGGAGTATAAGATCCAGATACTACCCTAGTGACAAGCAAAGAAGTACCGCCTTGCTGGAAGTATCCGTTTGCCGCCATGCTCGTAAGGTATTCATAAGAAGTACCTCCAGAGACAAAAGCTGCCCCAAAGACTGCCTTGTATTGTGAGTAAGAAGTTACTACCGTTGGGATGTTAACTGGTCCTAGAACTGTAGGTCCTATTAATGCTGCACCAGCTATGATCGGTCCTTGTGTTATCTGACTCTGGTCGTTCTCTATCGAAAATACGCCAGGGCTTATGAGTGTTTCAGCCATTTATGTTATTGTTTTTTCTACTAATAAATATCGGCCATTTCTTACGAAATATCTCCGGTTTCTATATTTATCGTAACGTTTCCGTACTTGGACTTTATCTCTTCAAAGATCGATTCTTCTCTCTGTTTCAACGCTGCTATCTCCTTTCTTTGCTCATCTATCTTAAGCTCTATAGATATCTTTTGAAACTCTAATTCGCCTAGTGCTGAAGCTATGTCTAAAGCGTCTTGTCTTATGAGGTTGATCTTACTGAGTTCGTCTTCTGTCAGTCTTGCCATAACGTGATTTGATTATAAATATGTGATTATTTAGACGAGATCTTCTTTATGTCTTCTAACATTTTATTAGAGTTCTCTTGCACTCTATTCACAGTCTCTTTTACTTTAGGATCTTCAGTCATCTTCTTGAAAGCGTCCTCTGCGAACTCCGCGCCTTCTTTTACTTCTTGGACAAACTCCTCTATCTTGCTGGCTTTTACAAGTAGTATGATCACCAGAGTTATTGCGATAGCTACGAGTGCTGTTATCAGTATAGGCATAGTTGATGGATTTGTTATAAATATTGTTTAATCTACAAAAGCATATGATATTGTTGCAGGAGCTAATAAAGAGTTCCAGTTGGTCGTTCTTGTTAAAGTAGGTTTATAGTCCCATATAGGTTGTCCTCCTGAGCTATTGATATCGGTTGCTGTCACAAAAGATACGTTTTGGGTAGCTCCTGGCTGTAGATTAAATAATGTTGCAGTTGATGGAGTACTTGCTACTAGTGATATATTAGATGCTGCTGTTCCTCTTAAAATTAAACCACTATTTACAGTATATGTTTTATTAGAAACTAGAGAATGGGTTGCTCCTGCTGTTGTAGATATTAGATTATATGTACTAAAAGCCGCTGATCCTGTAATGTTAGTAGAAGTATTTAGAGACATTGTACCATAACATGTTAAACTTGAAGTATTAATTGTAAATACTGAAGTAGAACCAGTTGTTGTAATACTATATAAACTTAATGAAGAAGAGTTAGCCAATGTTAAACTACCAGAAACTACTAAATTACTTGTACCATATGAGATACTACCCGTTGTATAAGTTAGTGTTCCTGTTTTAGCTATCGATCCTGATAGTGTTAATGAACCTGTAGTATTGATTGTTAAAGCACTAGTTATATTACCTGTTCCACTCCATGTACCTGTACCGGTTAAAGACAATGGAGTAGTTCCTGCAAGAACAGCGCCTACTGTAAGATTACCTGATATAGTAGATGCAAAGTTACCATTTATGGTTAAGTTCTGAGTAGCTACCGTAAGATTAGTGAAATTGATAGCACTTGGTATAGTTAACGTAGTTGCTGTACCTGCTCCAGTATTAGTGATAGTACCAGTGGGATTAAAGAACGTAGACCCACCAAAAGTTGTATTACCTCCTATAGCGAGGGTTAAAGTACCTGAAATATTTAAGTTTGAAGATAGAGTAAAAGTACCAGCAACAGAAATAGTTAGATTATTTAAAGTTACTGAATTGGTCAGGTTGATGGTAGATCCCCCAGAAATTATATTTACAGTAGATCCTGTGGTAACTACAGTACCAGCTGTATATGTCAAAGTTCCCGCACCCCAATAAACTGTACCAGAAATAGTTAGTGTGCCTGACGTGTTAATGGTTGTATTCAAAAGCACCGCCCCGGTCGTAGTGTGACTCCATGTACCAGTACCGGTAAATATCAAACCAACACCATTTGACGAATAAAGTCCAACTGTACTGTTTATAGTTAAATTTCTACCCACATTTATATTAAAACCCGCCCCATTAACAGTGGTGTAATTTGATCCGTTGGAAGTTAAATCGGTTACATTTATTGTATTAGGTATTGTCAAGATGCCTGATCCTAACACCATGTTTCCAATAGGCTTAAAATTCCCAGCGCCGTTTACCGAACAGTTATTTCCACCTTGCATAACGGTAAACGTTCCTGCGATCGTAAAAGTAGAAGAACATGTTATAGTTAAAGCACCTGCTCCTGTTTGAGAAGTAACATTATTCCAACTGACGGCACTGGTTGTATTCATTGTACAACTAGAATATAATTTTAAAGTTGATCCTGTTGTAATAACTGTACCAGCAGTATAAATCAAAGAAGGAGCATAACCAACTGTTCCAAATCCTACAGTACCAGATATAGTTATTGTTCCTGAAGTATTAATAGTAATATTTCCTCCGGCAAAGCCAAAATCACCAGTCCAAGTACCGGTTCCTATTAAATTCATATTTGCTGCTAAAAAAACCACCCCTCCTATATTAAGATCACCGGTTAGATTTAAAGTACCAGTTCCACCTGTAGTTAAACTAGTAGTAGTAATAAGACTTTTTATAGTTGTATTTGCACTTAAATTGACTCCTACTCCAGCAACATTGAATGTCCAATCACCCCAACTCATAGAAGCATTTGTAGTATTAATCGTTGATGAGGTGCCTACAAAATTTAATATAGAACCAGTTGTAACTATTGTCCCCGCAGTATAAGTTAAAGTTCTTGATGATGAAGTAGAACCAAAATTTACAGTACCAGAAACAGTTATAGTTCCTGCTGAATTGAATACAAGACTTAAACCTAGATTACCACTCCCTGTCCAAGTACTATTACCAGCTAAAACAATTGTAGATGCTGCTCCTGGAGTGTTAAAATTTAAGTCAGCATTAACATTAAAAGTTCCAGTTACTGTTAGGTTAAAAGCACCTGACATTCTGGTAAGAACACCTACAGTTAAATTATTAACTGAAAAGTTAGATGAAGTTAATGTTTTTATTCCATTACTAGTTGCAAAGGTTAATAACCCTCCCCAACTCCCCCCTGCTCCCGACGCTAATGTAGTACTCCCAGCAGCTACCAAAGCACTGGATCCTGAGACACTAACAGTTGTAGTTCCTAAAGTAACAGTTCCACCAGTAGTTGTAGTAATAGTATTTGACATGGTTATGGTATTAGTATAACCTGTAAAATTTATAGATAAACATACTCCAGCAACATCTACTGTACAGTTTCCTGAGTTAGCATCAAATACAGCAGTATCAGCAGTAGTAGGTACTGCCCCACCAGTTCCACCACCTGAACTTAAACTCCAGTTGGTAGATACACTCCAGTTTACGTTACCACTATTTCTAAAATAATATGTTGCCATTGTTTAAAATCCTCCTAAGAAAGTAAATGATGTATTTACTGGAAAAACTGACATATCTTGCCAGTTTAAAGTATTACTTAATACTCCACTGTATGTCCATATTGTTTGCCCATTGGAGCTGTCTATCCATGTTCCATCTAAAAATCCGTTATCCTGTGTTCCAGTCAAGGTAAGTATTGCGTATGTTCCTGCAGAAGATGATGTAAGTATTATGTGGGAAGTAGCAGTCCCTGTGGTTGTCATCGCACCTGTTATAGTATAAGTGTTTCCTGCAACCAATGTATGCGTAAGACCTGCAGTAGTACAAGTAAAATTGTTTGTAGTAAACCCATTAGTACCTGCAAATGTTAGCGCTGCTGATAAAGTCAAAGTACCTCCTATTGTAAATACAAATGAGTTTATGGTTATGGTTGATGTTGCTGATACTGTAATGGAGTTGGGCCATGTTTTATTATTGCTTATCCAAGTACTAGAAGCATTAAAGGTTAACCCACTTGCTCCTGATATTGTCATACCTGAAACTAATGTAATATTTCCTGATATCGTAAGTCCATTGGTCATTGTCAATGTACCAGTATAGCCAGTACAAGTAAGAGATTTACAAACAGAAGCTGCGTCTACTGTACATCCACCTGAGTTGTTATCTAAAATAGCATCATCTGTAGCAGTTGGCACAGCACCGTTGGCCAGACCTCCTGAAGAAGTTGACCAGCTGGATGCTGCACTCCAGTTACCGTTAGAATTTCTAAAGTAATAAGTTGCCATGTTATATTGTCACTACTTGTCCTATTGGTACTTGGGGTATGATAGCTGCTACTTGCTGTGTGCGCGTTATTCTTGCTTGCTCAGATTGCCCTCTGATGGAGAGACTCAAATTGATATAATCTATTGAATCTGGAGCAAAGATAGCAACTACTATTTCTTGTTTTGTACCGTCATCAAATGTATACTCTGCCGTAACATTTAAAGTTTCTCCTGCCTGTTCTGTCGATAAAATTTTGTAAGTCATAAATTTATTTATTTTTAAGGTAATGTTCTTATTGCTACGAATTGTACTGTAACTCTGCTTAAAGTTGTTGCTGAGTTAACAACAAATTCCATTATGTCGTTTGCGTTTATGTTTGTTGAAGTCCATCCTGAAACGCTCGCTGATGCAAATTGTTGGGAAGATAGAGACGCTGAGTTGCCAGTTCCTACCAATGAGGTTGAGTTTCTTTTTAAGTCTATCTGTATACAGCTTCCTGCACTTCCAGTATTTGCCATTACCACCCAGCTTTTGATGGATCCTGACCATGGAATAGATACATATCCTTTAGTACCTGTTGATATAGTTCCACCCTGTCCGTCTAATGTTATACCAAAAGATGAAGTTGCAGTAGAAGCTCCACCACCTCCACCGCCAGCAGAACTTAAGGCGTACGAAGCTGTTAAAGCGTAGCTTGAGCTGACCGCGTTTAGGACATATGATGCAGTTTGGGCTGTTGTAACATAGGACGCTGTAGACGCATAAGAAGCTGTTCCAAATAGAGATCCTGTTATTGAAGATGCACTTACAAATGATGCAGTCAGACTATTAACTGATACTCCGTCATTCGTAACTAAACTTCCGCTGAGTGTATAGCTTCCGCTTAGTATCTTGGTGTTGTACCAAACGTTAGAGTCATACATCAGTAGATCTCCGTATGTAGGACTTGTTAACAATACGTCGCTTAAAGCAGCCAAAGACGTGGTACTTACGCCGGTGCTGCCTCCTATTCCTCCTACGTTTCTAAATAGACCTCCTTGCTGTATTATCGCTCTTGTGCTTGATAGATCTGTACACCCTTTTTGTACGATTATGTACGCTACAAATATCGCGTTAAGAGCTGTATTTGGAGCTTCAGTAAACGCTTCTGTGTTTATTGCTGCCTGTGCTGCTGCTGACGTAGAATATTGCGCATTTCCATAATATACCACAAAAGCATTTGTAGGAGAATTTGGAAACCAGAATACTCTTTGGATAGTCCAGTTAGAGTTATTTACATTATTGCCTGTTACCGTAGTTAAATTTCCTGTTGTAATATTTACGTATTGACTTGGATCTATGACTGTGTATCCAGCATTTGCAACACCAGTGTCTATGACTGGAGTAGAACCTGATATGTAGTACCTGAATATCTTTGAAGTTGTTATAGCTCCTTCTACTGTGGTAGACGGGTGGTTTGGGTTTATTGTATAATTAGCTCCCTCTCTCCACGCGTTTCCTCCTGTTTTGATGATACTTAACGTAGATCCGCTTGGCTGTAAAACGTGCCCAGATAATTTAAGAGGTCCAAATGCTCTAAGAAAGTCATCAGATTTTTGGAATCCACCGTATGATATCTGAGGTGAGTTAAATACTCCAGAAGATACACTGCCGCTGAGATGTAGAACAACTCCTAAAGGTATAGAATTGTCCCACTGGTTTATGTCAGTAGATCCCCAAGGAGTGACTTGTTGTATTACAGTGCTTCCGCTATTTATGCCTACGTATGTTATCTTTGCAGAACCTGAATTGATTATGGGCTGAGAAGTATAATTAGGCCATGATATGTACTGGACTGTTGGATACGGCGCACTTGCTGTAGAAGCATTCAGGGTGACTATTATTCCGGTTCCAGCAGATATGTTAAACGTTGTAGATCCTGTAGTTGATGATAGTATGCCTCCGCTTAGTATGCCGGTATATAATACGCTTTCTAACCAACGTAAACGAGTTGAGTTTGAATATCCTGATCCATTCTGTGAAAAGTATAGATCTTGCGTTGAACCAGAAACGTAAATGTACGATGCTGATATCGAGTTGTCTATACTCTTTACTACTGGATTAAACTTAATTATGCCGCTCGTCTCCATGTCTCCGTATACCCCGATCGTTGGAGTTGCTGGAGTTGTGGTTGAACCTGAGATTATGATAGATCCTGAGAGAGTCGTGTTACCATACAGGTTGTTATTTCCTATTTGAGTAGTAGATCCAGAGATATTCAAAGATCCTGTTAACGTAGTACTGCCGATAAGCGTATTAGATCCGGATGTATTTATGCTTCCGGTGATTGTTTGATTGCCGATAAAAACGTTTGAACCTGTCGTAGCAAGACTGGCGGATTTTGACACAAACACTGGGTCTACTTCTTGGTAATACGAAGCAGATGTGCTTGAGTAACTGTAAGAAGAGCTTATAGCATACGAAGAGCTTAAAGCTTGTGTTGCATATGAAGCTGTACCTTGCAATGAACCTGTGAATCCACCTGTAGATGATACAGACCCAGTTACGCTAAGAGATCCTGATATGATCGCTGATCCAGTGAAGGGGAATGATGCGCCTGTACCTCCATTTAGAGCATATGATGCAGTAACCGCGTATGATGAACTCAAGATGCTGTTAGATCCGTAAGGACCATACACGTTAGAACTTGTTACATATGACGCAGTAGATGAATACGAAGCTGATGTAACTGATCCTGAAAAGTAACTTGCTGACAGCGCATAAGAAGCTGATAACGCATATGAAGCAGTCGTACTTGTGTTAGAATACGATGAGCTTAAACTGCTTGAAGCGTATGAAGCAGACAGTATAGAGTTTGCTCCATAAGGTCCATATACTTTTGATGAAGTCACAAAAGACGCTGTCTGAGCGGTTGTGGTGTACGAAGCAGTAACTGCATATGAAGCGCTCAGCACAGACATCGAACTAGTCTGGTTGCTTAACACCGCTGGGCTGCCGTTTACTGACAGTGATCCTGTGATGCTTACGCTGCCGGTCATCACTTGAGTGTTAGTCAGAGAGTTACCGAATATGTTGCTTCCAGAGCTGAATATCACCGATGATGTCTCTGTCTGTACTACTAGAGTCTTTGCTGTGAGAGTTCCTGCTACTGTAAAGTTATCTGCATAGGAGGCCGTTACTGCTACTGTTGCAAAAGAGGCAGATATGGAGTTATCTGCGTTGTTTGCATGAGAAGCGCTAGTTGAGTTTAAAGAATAAGAGCTTGATGTTGAGTTTTGCGCCTGTGAACTGCTTATGGCATATGAAGCACTTACGACTGATCCTCCGTAGTAAGAGGCTGTTAAAGAATACGAACTAGAAACTGCATTCAAAACGTATGAGGCAGTGACTGCATTCTGAGCTTGGGAACTGCTTACGGCATAGGATCCGGATTTAGAATAAGAACTGCTTACTGAATATGATGCTGTTGATGCATAGGATGCTGTTAGAGACACAGAAGAGTAAGATGCTGTGTTGCTATAGCTTGAGCTCAGAGATGCCAAAGAATATGATGAGGATACGCTGTACGATGCTGTGCCCTGTAGCGACCCAGTAAATGACGGAGCTGTTACTCCTCCAGGCATTGAAGTTGTACCGTTATTGTAATAGTTCCAAGTATATGATCCTGAGGTTTGGGTATATGCGCCATAATCATCTACCCAAACAAGTGATTGAGTGTTGCTTGAGGCCATCTCTACATACTCCCCAGGAGCCGCTATTAAATCAACCCCACCTTCTAAAAATAAATTATATACAAGACTACCACCTCTTAAATTTACTGAACCTGTTACTTCTACATTATTTACAAAAGCAACTTTATCCTCATATACTATTAGCCCATTCTCTGCACTATATCCGTTAACCTGCAATCCTATGCTCTGGGTTGAATCATTATGGAAAACAAAACGACCATCATTCCACCCAAAGTAGCTCATCACAGAGTTTGTTTTTGAGAAGGTATCATTATAGAAACGAGCTATCCGAGGAGAATCATTATTTCCGTGTATCTCTTGAATTGAATAGTTTGGACTACCAACAGTAGGGGACAGTATTATTACACCACCGCTTCCTGTTATAGTTAGATTAGTATCAAAGACTGAATTTGTTTCTCCTACTTGTAATTTAATAGTAGGTGACGCCCAAACATTATCATATTGAGCGCTTGTGTCTGCTATTACGAATGTAGATCCAGAAACTCCAGCAGTATAGTGCGCATATCCTTCATTTGCAAACTTAATACCTGAGCCAAATCCATCTGAACTACCTCCGTCTATTATTTGATTTCCAAAAAATAGATTTGACCCAGTTGTAGCTAAGCTTGCAGACTTTTCAACAAACACTGGATCTGTCTCATGGTAATAAGACGCGGTACCTTCTAGAGAACCTGTGAAAGTCCCCACAAAAGATCCAGATATCGGTTTTAAAAGCTGTTTACTGTTTATTTGAGCCATTCCTTATGCAAATTTACCTATTCCTAATACTGTATCACTTGGATCAAAACCGTATCCTAAAGCTGTTGGATCTATCACCAAAGTGGATGTACTTATTCCGTCTGTTGTAAAACTAACTATCGAACTCTTTTCTACAAAAGCTCCGTTGATAAAGAAGTTGAAGTTATCTAACCCTGTCGCTGGTAGTCCTGAAGGCGCTGTTAACCATATACCTGGGAAAGTAACTGTTGCGTTATCTACGTAAGTTGCCTGTAGCTGCTTATTGGTAGAAAGGTATGTAAGGAGCAATGGATTCACAGACCCTGCGTTTATGTTGTACACGTTATTGACAGAATCGTTTATCAGCGCACCCTTGGCAGGACTTCCTGTCTTCTTAGCGGCGGTGCTTGAAGTCTCTGTTCCGCTCGTGGTCTCGAGTCCAAACACCAGCTTTGATATCCCATACGATCTACTAGCGCCCGCTATCTTGCTCATCTCTGTGTCTGGGATCAGGTAGCCGTTCAGTGTGAGGTTAAAACTGTTTCTTACCAGCCTATCGTCTCCAAGATCATACGATAATGTGTCGGTGAATGTTTCTATGTTGCTGTAGAAAAGGAAGCGATTAGGGTCACCCCAGTAGCTTCTAGATGAAAAGTTCAATGACTCGATAATAGTATCTATCTGTTCTACAAAGTAAGTCCACACCATGCAAGTGTATTCTACAGTCACGTAGTCTGGGGTTATCGACACCAAGTACTCTGTCTCTGGAGATCTGTTGTTCAGAGCCGCAAAGTTGCTGTATATGTTTCTCTTTGAGTATTTCTTTTGGAAGAACTGCAAGTTATGAGCCTGGTTACCGTCGAGTTTGTTTCCTAAAGTTCTGTTCTGAGTAACTGAGTTACGTTTGAACATGATCAGAGGCGCCATAAGCTTTCCTTTCTGGTCTCTGTAGTATCCGTCTGCTTGCACGCTCTTCCAGTTCTCAGGAGTTCCGTACAATATAGGAACGTTCAGCTTGGTGTTGTTTTGAACCACCGTCGGTTTCAGTACTTGGGTAAAGTAGTACATCACCGCATCGTCTATGTCTTTTATCCCTACTGAAAATACTTTATCAGTGTCTCCTTTCAAAGAGTACTCTAAAGCTCTGTTGTTCTCTGGCTGTCCCAGCTTCTGAGGCTCTGTGAAAACTGGATCTGGAACTTGCTGTACATATGGGGTCTCAAGAGTCTTCATGAACTCTCGTCTGCTTTGTGGCCTTGTCGTCTGTATCCCGCCTTTTCCTGCCATGTTATAGTCTCTCTTGTTTTATTCCCAACGAATCCGGAGAAGCGTAGTGGGTCTTCAGTATCATCGAATATGAAGATCCAAAGTTCTCTAGACCGTCTTGGTATGCGTATTGGTTGTCTTTTCCTAGTATCAGCTGATTCTCGTTTACAGAGTCCACAGAAAAATACAACTCATTGTACATGATCACATCACCCACCTCAGGAAACACGTTTGCTTGAATTAGATGGTCTTTAAAGAACCTGAACTCAACTGCCCTTGTGTTGTCTGGTCCAAACTCTGTCTGCGTGAATTCGAAGTCTCCTCTCTGTATCAAGCAGTTTATCAGCACAGGTCCTATGTAGGTTTTGTTAAGAGCCTCTCCGTATGTGTTGAAAGGCGTATCTCCTAAAACTACCTTGTAATATCCGATTGCTTGACTCACGATGTTCTCCACGACTTCTCTCGTCATAAATTTGAACGTTGTTATGTCTCTTGTTGATCCGAATAGAGCCATTAGCCGATGTAGATTAATAGTGGAACGTTCAATAATGTGTCGCTTTCAGATTTTGCCTCTGCGGCTTTTCTCTCCAGCTGACTCTGTCTTGTCATATCTTCAAGCTCCTGTCTCAATCTTTCTTTCAGTGCCTGCTGCGTGTTTTGTCCTTTCGATATCAGATCTGCTCCATTCAAAGTCACTTCAGACCCTGGAACTGGAACTTGAGTGTACTTTCCTCTCACTAGACCAAGAAGTTCAGAAGCAAGAGCCAATGTGTATTCGTATATCCACTGCCTTCCTGGTCTATTGATCTGAGAGTACGTTATCGTGCCGTATGGAACTTGAGAAGGATTAGCTACGAGGTTTGTGCTTCCGGAGTATGGACTGTTTATGCTTGGATCTCCCATCTCGCTCTTCTTTGAATACTGGATCCAAAGGGCGCTGTTTATCTCAGGCATCGGGAATATCTTGAGCTTGTTGTTGACTATCTCAAACGTATACGCGCTTCTTCTCACAGTGTTTGACATCTCTATCTCCTGGATCCTCTGTATGTCCCAGTAGACAGGGAACAGGGTGAAGTTGAGTCCTGGAGAATACGACGCCCATCCAAAGTTCTCTGCTGCTCCTTGGTAGTTTATAGATCCACCAACGTATGGATCGTAGTATTGGTTTATCGCTGGGTTTCCTTGGTAGTACACTTGCTGCACAACGACTCTGTCTCCTGGCTGTATCCATCCTCCTGAGATAGCGATGCTCTGAATGTCGTATATCTGACTGCCCGAGTATAGTGTTATCGAGCCCGTGTACCAATCTATGTTTCCGCCAACTCCAGCAGGAGCTCCGTATGAGTCTGCTATCGTTATGACTGTATTTAGGTTTGGGACTACGACTGTGTTATTGAGAAGAGATCCAGTAGGAGAACCTTCTAGACCTAGATAGTTGTCTTTTATCTTAGACTGGTATATCTCTAGAGCATATGTGGAAACAGCCTCTTCAAAACAAGCAAAAAATTGACTATCTTGAAGCTCCACTTCCATCATGGGGTAACCTAGCTTTTTGGCACAGTAATCAGCTACTTGCACAGATTCACTTACAAATACTGGATCTGTATCGTAAAGTCCAAACGGTGTACTACCTGTTGAGAATGAAGCGCTGCCTGGCCACGGTTGAGGGTTACTCATTTTTTGTGTTTATAATAAATATCAGGAAAGCCGACAACTAGTCCTCATATTGCTTATAAACTCTGAGGATCTCTTCTACTATCGGATCTCTGTGGTTTTGTTTGAGAGTGACTACCGCAAACTTAGGAACATCGGTAAAGTTCTTACAAATGAAATCGAACCCTGAAGTTTTTTTCTCCTTTAGATCGATCTGAGACGCATCTCCGCAGAGCACCATCTTTGAACCTTTGCATATCCTGCCCAGCACCAATCTCATCTGATCGTGTGTTATGTTCTGTGACTCATCTACCAGCACAAGACAGTCTGAGAAGTTTCTGCCTCTCATGAAGCCAAGAGGACATATCTCTATCTTGCCTTCTTCTACCAACTTGTCTATCTTCTCTTTGTTGTAGAGTCTGTACATGTTATCAAACACTGGAGCTGTGAACGGCGCTAGCTTGTCTTCTTTCGATCCTGGGAGGAATCCTATGCTCGCTGCTGCCTCTACAGTGGGTCTTGTTATGATGACCTTTTCTATGTCTTTCTTAAAGAGCATGTCCAAAGCGACCTGTGCAGCAAGCAAAGACTTACCAGAGCCCGCCTGGCCTTTCAGTATAGTCACCGTGTTGTCAAAGATCACTTGCTTAGCCAAACGCTGTTCTTCATTCAACTGTATCTGAAACTTTATAGGGCCTTTGGGTTTTCTGCCGTTAGGACCAACTTTTTCTTCGACCATTATGTTTGGTTGGGTTTGAAACTATTAATATCCTGGGAAGTAAGATCCGCTGTATATTATCGCAAGACCTGCTGATTGTGTCACAGAAGTTATGTTACCGTATATGCTTTGGCCTTGGTTGAATGATGCGCTTATTGAACTTCCGCTAAGATTTGAAAATTTAATGATCGCAGTGGTCCCTGTTACTGCATAATACCAAAAGGCATCACAAGCTTTATTCACAGATCCGCTAAGTATAGCGCCTCCATTTAAACCATACGGGTCTTTTAATCCGTCTACTATTTGTGGCATGTTATTGTTTTATATAAATATTGAAATTATTCTAAAGAGTAGACTTGAAAATGTAAACTTTTCCTTCAAGGTCTAATATATCTTTTATAGCAAGGTTCAGTTCTTTTGTTATTTTTTGGGATAGATCTGCTATTCCTTTGTTAGAAGAGTGCTTGTATATATCTAAATTCTTTTTGACGTCTCTAAGAGATTTTGCAAACTTTTTAAAGTCTGCTACATTGTATACTTGGGTCTTTACACTTCCAGTTTCTGGGTCTATCGTCTCTGGCCCTTGTAAGAATCCCTTCTTCATCAATTTATCGACGTCTATTATTTCCTCGTCTTCAATTAAAAGATCTATCAGTTTCATGCTTATAAATATAGAATACTTTTTGATGAAAAACAAAAAAGCCCGGTAAAAACCGGGCCTTTCTTTTATTATTGTCTTAGATTAAACTTAGACTACATTCAAATCTGATACGAACAAGTTCGCATAAAATTCGGGCCTGACCATCGTCATTGCGTAACGTGTCATTATCCCCTTTCTTGGAGTAAAGGTGTTAGGATCGTACACCAGAGGCGTCATGATCAATGGCACGTAAGGAGCGTAAACCGCACCACACTCTAAGAACTGGTTGCCACGGAAACCTAACAGTACCACGTTCTCCAGCATATAAGGGTTCTTATACACTTTGTAACGGCTGTTAAGAGAACCGATCTTCTGTACACCGAAAGCATACTTCATTGTGTCTGCTGCACCGTCAGTATCAGCTGCAAATCCTGGGATTGATTCAAGGATCGTAGCTACTGCTGGAGAAACTACCATGAAGTTTGCACCGCCACGGAGAGTCTTCTGGTGGATGATGTTAGACAGCTTCTGAAGCTTGATACCGATGGTCTGGAACCAAGTCATCTGGTTGTAGAACACGCCTGCAGTGTTTGAAGTAAACGCAGTGTTTGTTGAGTTGATCTGGTTACCAACTTTAGCAGACCAGTAGTCAACTGTTGGAGCCTTTTGGATCAGCATGTCAAGAACTTCAAGATCTATTTCCAGAGTGATGTACTCAGAAAGAATACCAGTCAATTCAGCCTCAGCGTCAAGTGAGTGGTATGCGTTAAGATCCTGTGCAAATTCTGGTGTCCACTGTGCTTTCAACTTACGTGTTTTAGCAGAGATCGTCTGGCTTACCATCTGTACGTTAACCTCTGGGATAGAAATTGAAGTAGGAGAGTATGCGTTAGGAACAGAAACACCTTGTGTAGATGTACGATCTTCAAAGTCACCGATTGCGTTAAAGTCAGTCTGCTTGTTATAGTATACTGTCATCAAGCTACCAGTCAACAGGTTATTTGTAGCTGTAGCATATGTGCTAGAACCACTAACAATAACAAAGGACAGAGTATCTGTAATATTATTGTAAGAAGTAAATTGATTTGCACTATTTGCTGGGTTAACTAGTGCTGCAATGCTAGATACAGATCCTGTAATTTCAAAAGCACGAACGCCATTCTGATTCAAATATGGGAATAGGGTTGCATTAGCATTTGCAAAGTTTACAATAGCTACTGCGCCAGCCGCAACAGATGCAGAATAGTTAGCATCAAAGTTAAGGTTTGCCCAAGTTACTTGAGAACCAGTTAATACTGAAGATGCTGTAAAGCTTGCGCTAAAAAGGTTTAAAGAATAACCAAAAGTACCAGCACCATAAAGACCACCAGCATTTGAGTTACCAAAATCTTTTGTGTCTTTTGTACCGTACATTGAAGTACCAGCACCAAATCCAGGATTACCTGTAGTACCGTACTGGAAGTCAAGGTAGAACACCAGACCAGCAGGAAGGTTCATTGGCTGTACGCTAACGAACTCCTTAGATGCAAGCTGACCGAAGATCTTACGAACCAACGGAAGAGCCACACCAGCCCACTGTTCACCAGCACCAGCTGTGAAAGTAGCACCGTTAGATACTCCGCCTGTTGCAGCAGAAGTCTCAGTTACGAGCTGTTTAGACTGATTCTCAAGGATCATCGCCATCGTCCTAGAGTCATGCTCGTTCAAGTTTTTAAGCAGGCCTGATTTGCCCCACTTCTTAACGAGTCTTTGAGAAACTGACAGAGTCGAACTATATGCGTTCTGTGCAGATTCTTGTAAAAGGGAATTTACTAGATTCATTTTGTTTGTTTTTAAGTTTTAAAATAGTTGTTTCTGAATTAGATGCCTGCTAGTTTCTGCATTCTTGCTATGAAAGGATCAGACTCCAGTGTGTTTCCTTTTGGAGCTCCGCCTGTTGGCTTAGATGCAAATCCTGAGAAGGATTCTTTTAATTGTTTCTTAGGAGCAGCAGTTATTGATTCGCTGATGAACTTAAATGTGTTCTTCACTTCTTTAACCGACGTCGCTCTATCGAATGCATTCAGGACCTTTACTTTTTGTGCTTCAGTAAGAGATTTAGATTTGAAGATCTTGTTAACATAAAGAAGCTTAGCGTTCAGAAGATTGATCTCATTCAGCTCTTTCTGCATCAGTTTGATTGCTTTCTTAGCCTCTTCGAGTTCTTTCTTTTCTGCCATCTTTTTCTTCTCTTCCATCTTCTTCTTCTCGTGCATTTTCTTTTTGGCTTCTTCCATGTGATGCTTAGCTTCGTCCATTTCGTCTTCTTCTTCATCATCCTCTTCGCCTTCGTCTTCGAGTTCAGCTAGAATCTCATCAAGAGAAACTTCATCATCACCAGCTTCTGCGCCTTCTCCACCTTCGTGGCCAGCCATTGCAGCTTTGATTGCGTTTACAAGATCTCCAAGAGTTACGTCAACAACTTTGGTGTCTTCTTCAGACTCTTTGCCGTCTTCTCCCTCTTCTTCATCTTCTTCTTCGTCGTCTTCTTCTTTGGCTTCTTCCATTTCGTCGTAATGTTCGTCTAGCTCTTCTTCATGTTTGGCTTTCTTTTTCTTTTTAGCCTCGTCCATGTGGTGTTTAGCTTCGTCCATTTCGTCTTCTTCTTCATCGTCTTCTTCATGGTGAGCTTCGTCCATTTCTTCGAGTTCGTCTAGGATCTCATCAAGATACTTTTCATCAAGATTACCAGGATCTGCTTCGTCCATTTCGTCATAGCCTTCTTCCATGTCTTCAATAGCGCCTTTATGAGCTGGAGCATGTTTGTAACCGGCTTCTTTTGAGCGATGTGCTTTATTTGTATGCACAATGTGCTCTGCCTCGTCCATCTCTTCTTCAGATTCGTCCATTGATAGAATATCTTCTATACTCTCAGTCTCTGGATCATTTTCTTCTGAGTGTATGTGAGTTGCGCCCATTTTTTTAGCGGCCTTTGCAATCATCTTCCAGAATTTATCAACATCTTCACCAGTACGTTCTACAACTTTAGCAGTTTTACCGTTAAATTCAACTGTAGCTTCATGTTCACCAGAAGGTGATGTATATACTTCTGCTGTTGTTGCTTGATCACCATCTTCTCCTTCGTCCATTTCATCATACTCATCTAAATCTTCGATCGCGCCTTTATGAGCTGGAGCATGTTTGTAACCGGCTTCATGACTACGAGCTGATTTCTTTGTGTGAACGATGTGCTCTGCTTCGTCCATTTCTTCTTCTTCAGATTCTACGATGTGTTTCTTCAACATCGCTTTGATCTTTGGCTCGAATGCTTCTTGAATCGCAGCTTTAGCGTTGGCCATGGCGCTTTCACGAACTGCTTTTGCATCAGCAACAGCCTGAGTGTAAATACTTTCCATACTTTTTTAAAGTTTTTTGGATCTTAATCGTTCATTGAGGATGTGGAACGATATGGGAAATTAGTGTAATAGCGTCATATTGGGAAGACGCATCTGTTGATAAATATACAACTTTTGACGAGAATCGAGTTTAAACAAAAAAAATATTACAACTTAGAGTTTAAATTTGCTATTGTCTGATATTTATAATAAATTGCTACTGGTACTAGTAATTAACAAAGATATTGAGTCATCATAGATGGAGTTGTACCAGAACTCTGTTTATTTTGACTCACTTTTATTTTATGGATCATCTCAAAATTTACAATAGGATCATTGCAAAGGCTAAATTAGAAGGGAGAAAAAAACTTTCTAGAGATCATAATGATTATGTCTACTACGAAGCTCATCATATCATTCCAAGATGTTTAGGAGGTATGAATGATAAAACTAATATAGTACTACTTACAGCTAGAGAGCATTTTATCGTCCATTGGTTATTATATGAAACTGATAATGGAAATGTAAAATTAGCTTTGGCATTTTTTATGATGTGTAATACTAAAGATCACAATCAATTAAGATACATTCCAAGTTCTAGAATTATAGAATATTCAAAAAATCAACACTCTAAGTATCACCACTCAAAACTACCTAAATTTAAAAAAATAAATTCTGATTTAAGAAAAGGAAAATCTATAGTAGAACAGTTTGGAAAGCAAAAAGCTTTAGAATGTTCAATTAAAAAATCTAATTCTTTAAAACTGAGCTATCTAAATGACCCCACACTATCAAAAAGAAAAAGTGATTCTATGAAAGGAAAAAATAAAATTGTTCGTAAATTTACATGCCCACATTGCGGAAAAATAGGAGGAATTTCTACTATGAAACAGAAACATCTTCCTATATGTAAATCAGCTCAAACAGCAAATCCCTGATTGTAAACAGATGATCTCTGAAATTAACTTATGAATTCTAGAATATTTATCTACTGATACAGAATGATCTATCGATTCTTTAAGCCCTTTTTTGCCTTCTTGGTGCATATAGGAACCGAAATTTGAGGGTTGCGAAACAAAATCCCACCCAATAAGATCTAAATCGTCTTCTACCTGCACCAATCCTTCTCCTATTTGTGTAACTGATCCCATAGCTCTTGATGATATACCCACTGAGAGGTTATTCTCAAACAGCGTCTTTAGGATGTTTCCGGATGGTGTAGGGAGTATTTCAACTCTGCCATATAGATCTTTGCCTTCCCACCATATTTCCATGATGTTGTGGCTTACGTTCTTTAAGTTGATGATGCTTGTTTCTGGATGGTCTAATTCTCCAAATGCTCTTCTTTCTTTTATAGGTCCTTCAGCATATTTCTGTGCTTGAGACATAAGGATATCATGCGGATAGATTCGTTGATTTGCATTGGGAATATCAGCAGAAGACAGCTTACCGACAACTACCATATTACTATTTCCACGAAGTCCTTCTTTAAGGTGACTAAGAGGTTTAAATACTGAATACTCTATGAGAAGTTGTGGTTTCATATTATACATCTATTGCTTGTCCTGAATTAAAAGCTTTTTGTAGATCTGCTCTTGCTGATCCTTGAACTTTATTTAATTTATTTTGTACTGCTTGATTATGAGCAGAGTCGGTAGTTTTAGCTGTGGCAACTTCATCTACTTCTTTTGTCTTCTTTTTCTTTTTAAGGAACTCCACTACTTTCTTGATCACAGCATCTTTCTTTTCATCTACTGTCTTTACTCCGGGTTTTGCTTTTGCGTCAAATTTCTTTATCTTTGCATCATCAAGCTCATTTGAAGATTTATCATGGTGCCCAGAAAAGTGATTTATGATGTTCATCTGGTAGTCTTTATGTTTGCCTTCTCCTAATTCTACAGTGAGAGTTGATCCTACTATTGCTTTTACAGTTCCTGGTCCATCTGGTGTTTCTACTCCCATGCCTATTCCGTATACGTGGTGACTATCTTCGGTCAATCTTTTTTTTAAGAAAGTCTCTATGGCCTCCATCACCTTGTGTTTCTTTTCAGGCTGCTTCATCTGCTTCATGCCTTTATGACCTTTTGCATGACTTGACATCTCCTTTACTCCTTTTGGCTTTCCCTTCTTATTCTCTTTTGTAGAAGCTTTTGTGTTTGCTTTATGCTTTTCTACTCCTTTTGGAGACTTCATCTGATGATGCTGATCTTTAAGTTCTTTCTTTACTGGGATCATCTTACGCTTCTCGTCTACTTTATTGATCTCCTTTGCGTTTGCGACTAGCACATCATCATAACATCTTGGATCTTTTTTGAGCTTAGCTACCACCTTCTCAAGCGTCTTTTGGTACACTTCACCGTCTATCTTAGGAAGCTTTGCAAGCTCTACGTTCACAGCTTTGTTCACCAGGATCGGATTCAATCTGTCTATGGTAAGGTGTAGATCTTCTTGCTCTTTTATGATTTTCTTTGGAGATTTACCTTCTTTTAGTTTTAATAGACCCAATCTAATAGCCTGTTCTACTTTATCTTGAAGTAAAGGTTCATTATCTTCTCTAGTCTCTTCTGCTTCTCTGATCACAGACTTCTGCTTCAGAATCCTGATAGCATCATCGTATGAGGTCAAGTTGCTTATGTATGGGAGTTGAGCGTCTTTACGAACTTCGTAGAGGAACTTCTCTTTTGATACTTCTCCCGCTCTATGTTTCGCAAATAGGTTTGCTACTGTCATCTTTTTGTATTTTTAGTAATAAATATCGATTATCGTCCCTGACCTCTATACGCCTTTGGCCTTTTAGAGTTTTTATTGTAAGATTTTTTAGCTTTTCCTTTCTTCTTAATTCCAAACGAAACTTTTACCATATCATTTGAGTTTTTTGTGTTTTACGTAAATGCTCTTTATCATCTCTGTCATCTTTTCAAGAGACCTTTTTGTGTGAGTGGTCTCGTTTACCATTCCAGCAGTAGTCAGATCGCTTTTAAGAGTAGCAAGGTACTCCACCATTCTATTGACCTCGGCCAGCTTCTTTCTCACTAGGCCAACTCCAGTGTGGTACTGTCCAGCTGCATCTCTCTCACGTGTTGCTTTTTTGAATCTAGAGTAGCTCTCTTGGAGTTCTTCTGATTCGTCCCACAGCGCTTTGTATTGGAATCCTCCTGTGGAAGGACGATTGGGTATTGAAGGGGCTGGCGTGAAACCAAACTTATCAACAGCATAATTCTTTTTAAGTTTTCCTGCTGCGAGCTTTGGTTCTTTGTCTTTTGATTCTTTTGCTGATGGAGCAACTGACGTATACTGCATAGGAGATCCTGTCACTATCGTGCCGTCTTCTTTCTTTGCAGATATTCTATTCTTGCCATTATCTTTGAATATCTTAGTAATCACTGCTTTTTCTCCAGCATGATATACGCTGCTTCCTACTTTTACTTCTTTGCCGTCTCTAGTCTCTGCTGTAGGTTGATCTTTAAAAGCAAAAGAACTTCCTGGCTTGAACTTTCCAGGCTCTCCCTTTTTTATGTTAGACGGATCTGGAGTCCTATAATCTTTTTTACTATAAGATTCTTTCATTTTTTTCTTTGGCTTATCAAGAGCTTGAGCGTATTGCATGCCTGAACCAGGGGTGAACGTGGCTCCGCCTGAACCTACTCCGCCTCCAGTAGCTGACATCTCTTCCATGGTATTAGGAGCTTTACGGATGATGTCTTTGGCCTCCTCAGCTGTTATCTTTCCAGACTCTACAGCAGCAAGCAACGTATCTATGAGATGCTCTGCCATGTCCATTTCTTCTTGGCTAGGCTGATGCTCACTGCCACGCATCCTATCTACCATCGATTGCATATCACTCATTTGTGTATCTTTTTAAGCTCATCTATAAGATCTATGTACTGTAGAAGTCCTGATATTGTCTCGTCTTTTACTCTTTTTCCTTCTTTTATCGGTTGAACCAGCTTTACCACTTCGTCCAGCTTTATCTTTACTACTGGATCAGTGACCTTTTTAGAGAGCTTCACTATGTCTGCTTTGATCTCTGTCAGCTGTTGGTTTACGTAAGAATTGAGCTTTGTTGTGTTAGATATGCTGGTGATGTAATTATTGAGGATGTCTTTTTGCCTTGTTGACATGCCTTCGTACTTTTCATTGAACTTTTCTACCAGTATCTTGTATGTAAGCAGCCTTATCTCTTTGTCTTCCTGCATCAACTCTTCCATGATATTTTTGGAAGCTGGCATATTTTCAAGTTTGGATTTTGTCACATGCTCTAATACTACGACTTTATTTAGGAAGACTTGCTTAATATCAACATCTTTTGTATTTTGAGATTCGAGTGTATTATATATTGCAGCAAGCGTTTTGTAATTATCTACCTTAGCCTTAAAGAAATCGTCAATATCATACCCAGACTTGATTTCTCTTATAAGGTTATACTTTAGTTTCTGTATTGCTTCTTTATCAAGCTTCTTATACTGCTCTAAAATTGTAGAGATTAGCATCTCTGCTTTAGATTCTGAGAGTTTAGGACTTGTTACTACTCCATTGTAAAGAGCGTACTCCTTGCCTAGTTCTGTGTTCGTAAAATACTTCTTGAGTATCTTTACTGCTTTTGACTCCCTATTGGCAATAAAATCAGCCGTAGTCTGTCTGACTAGCAACTCAAAAAGTATGCCAGAATTTCGATATTTCGAATGTTTAAGTGATGCCATGAATTGGATCGATTCTATTTATAAATATATCTAATTGCTTCTCGGTGTTTATTCTTTGATGTTTCTTTCATCTAAAAGCCCACCTGTTTCACTTTGGTTCTCAAACAGGGACACCTTCTTGCCCGCAAACATCTTTGCCATGCTGTCTTTATTCTGAAGATACACCGCTTTAGTGCTTTCAAAGCTCAATGGTCCACCTTTATATTCTACCTTATCTTCTCCGCGTTCCATGCTAGATCCCATTCCTTTTCTGCCTATTGGATCTCTACCAAACGCACTTTTGTCAGTTCCGATGATCGATTTGTACTTTTCAGGCCTTCCTGGCATCTTCACTGGCTCATTAGGATTTGTTTCGTTGTAGCCGTCTGGAACGTCTAAGGTAGGTTTTCCGCCGTACAGTCCTGCTATCTGGGAAGGAGTTCCGTATGCTGTGCCTGACTCTAGAGGATCGTTTCCTTCTGTCTCTATCTGATCGTATCTGAATTTGTTCTTTTGGTCTTCGATGATCATGTCTTGGAGCTCACCAAACGAATCAGGAGAAAGGTGGAATATGTTTTCCCAGATGTACTCTTTAGGAAGTATCGCTCCTTCAACAGCTTGAGTTGCCAGATCGATCTTCTCTTTGAACATCGCTATCCTCTCCTGGTCGTATATGATGGACGGATTTGTCAGGCTCAGGGTGAAGTTTGCCATGCCTTCGTCTGTGTATCCGTTTGCATATAGATGAACTAGAGCTATCTTCTTGAGCTCTGATACTATGATCCTCTGCAGTCTTTCTACAGTACGAGCAAACCTGATGTCTTCTGCCGCGAGGGTAGCTTTACCTGTGAGGTCTTTTTCGTATCCCATGAACGCCTTTGGTATCTTCAACGCTGCGAATAGCTTTTCTCTAAAGTATATGACGTCTTCTATCGCATTGTACTCCAGGCCTTTCGCCGTATCTATCCTTGTAGACGTATCATTGCCTCTTACAGGAACTATGAAGTCTTCTAGTAGGTTCTGTTGGTTGTACTTTAGGTTGTATTGTCCTGTGTTAGGATCGATCAATGGAGTCTTCTTCATCTTGTTGATCATCCTCTGAACGTAGTTCTCTACCTCGTTTGGTGGTATCGCTCCAACGTTCGTGTAGAATATCCTTCTCTCTGGGGCACGAGTGATCCTATGGATCAACATGGCATCTTCTATGAGCGTATACTGTTTAAACAGCTTTCTTGCTGGCTCTAGGTATGATCTGCCATAGGGAAGATAGTTGACGTCTCCAATGAGCCTGAAATGTGCCATCTCGTAGTTATCAAACCACACTCCTGGGTCTTGGTTGTTGAAAGCCGAAGTGTATCCAGATGTTGCTGCCAATGCTGCGTTAGGATCAAACTTGAATCTCACCTCATTAGGGTTGTTCGGGTTGTATCCTTCCTGGCGCACTATGTTGTATGCTGAAAATGGAATTACATTATACACGCCAAATTTATCAGAGATCTCCATCTTTAAGTAGAAGTCCCCGTACTTGCACATGTTTCTTATCCAAGACCATAGATTGAACTCTATGTTGAGCACTGAGTAGAATAGGTTTTCTAAGATCTTCTGTATGTTTTCGTCTGAAGACCTTATAGTCAGTACTTGACCCTGTTCATTTTTGAGTGTACAATTGTGTGTATATATCTTAGACCCGTCTTTAGCCTCTATAGCAAATATGTGATTGTCTCCTGCATTTACTATGTCATAAACATCTTCATATCCGCATTCTTCTATTGATACAACTTTATGATTAGATGATTTTGCAAAATCTTCTAAAGTTGAATATCCATTACCCAACACTATTCTTCTCAACTTATTGATAGTAATAGAATTACTATTACAAAAATCTGATACTAAAAATCTCTTTCCCTCTTTGTAAGTATTATTGCAATATGACCTAAATTTAATTATAGTATCAGTGCTATGGTTAGAAAGTATTTTATTTATTAGGGTTTTAGTATTATTACACTTATACACAGCAAAGAGATCTCTAATTATTTTTCTCCACTCAAATGTTATAATATTAAGTTCTTTTTGTATATCTCCTAAAATATTTTTGTGGGGATCATTTTTTATTCTATCTATTATATATGCTAAGTTTATAGATTTTTTTCTAGTAGTTTGTGTATTATATCTACCATTTTTTTCTTTTGAAATTTTATATCCTTTTCCATACATTCCATTTTTAGATCCACGGTGTCCATATACGATTTTTCTTTCTTCTGAACTCAAATTTTCCATGTAACTTTTCATGGAATCTGATTTCTTTTTCAAAAAAGACTGCTTATCTACATTTTCCCAAAAATGTTTTTGTCCTTCCATTAATTTTACGTAGTAATCATTTTTTTTGGGCGGATCTGAATTTATACTAACCCAAAGGTTTTTATTATATTCAGCATGAATTTTATTATGCTCATTCCATCCTACCCACTTTAGAAAATTAGGATTATTATTTCTTTTATCAAAAGAGTCATGGTGTACTACTGGTTTTTCTTTTGCTGGAATCTGATTCCTCTGTTCTTTTAAAAATGTAACCTGATTTGCTACTATCCTATGAGTATATTCGAATTTATCCCCACTCCATATTTTTTCATATCCAGGCATGCTAGTTCCTTCTGATATTTTAGTAGAAAGAGCTAATATACTAGTACTAATTTTTATGTCACTAGTAGTTATTTGAGATCCACTGCTATCTATCCAAATATGATTAGATGTAGCTTTTACTTCAGTTCCATCATCGAAGGTTATTTTATATACCCTTTTCTTCCCATTATAGGCCACTTTTTCAGCTTTTACTGGACGGAATTCATTAGTTTTTTCATCTAAACCATATATCCATATGTCTTTTGCTCCTGAGTCGTGCAATTCTTTTATGGTCTTCTTAGTTCCATCTAAAAGAGGTATAACTGTATCTGCTCCAAGACATTCATCCGCTATAATATCCAATGCTGAAGCTATGATTGCATCTGTATCCATAGAATCATAATCAGCGTAGATCTGTACTCTCGCTGACTGATAGTTCATCGCCAGATTCAGGTTGACACCATACGCAGTAGAGGTGGTATAAACTTTGTGGAACCTATCAATAAGAGAATTAGTCTGAATAACACCATTGGATTGGATATTATCTGTATCCATGACCGAAAGCATATTGCCCCCATCATTGCGGATAATAACGTCCGTACTAAATAGTCTGCGGAGTGTAGAAAATAAATTCTGTTGTATTTCTGCCATATTTTATTTTTTATCCCAATAGCCAATTCAGATCCTCTATAGTATTTCCATTTACTGTAGTGATCTCCATTTGATATGGATTATTATTTATAAAGTTATTTGTATTGTAAACTGGGGATTCTCCCATCTTCTTCATCCCGTCTAATGTAGCATATGTTAAACTCTCTGCCGTCCTTCTGAATCTTATAGAAGAGTCTCTCATATACATCGATATCGCAAAAGACATCACAAGGTCATCATTGTATCCTTGCATTGCTTGTGGTTTTGAGTTCTTCCATATGAACACTCTCAATTCTTCTAAAAGCCTAAGTGATCTTATCTTTACTTGCTTTGTCTCTATGAAGTCTCTCATCCTCTCTATAATAAGAGGTCTTGATGCTGACGACATAGTGAATCCAGGAACTAATGAGTCTGTTGCTCCGTATCTTTCAAGCCTCTTCTCATTGTCTAAACTAAAATCTGTCCTATGCGAGTAGTGTAGGTTACTGTAACCGCTCTCGATCAAAGTCTGAAGAACGTCCCAACCTATGTTTGCATTCTCCACAGCGACCAAGGCATTGTTGTACTCGAAAGCCGCTGCCAGTATTGTCTTTGCAAACTCTCTGGTGTCGCACTGGGCTTGGTATTCTGCTACCTGGGTCAATGTATCTACGTCTATGATGTGGAACGCGGAATAGTCAGCTCCGTCTCCTCTTGCTACGTCTGCACATAACAGATAGGTTTTTAGAGGGCTTGGGTACTCCCATATCCACATTGCCTTATCGAGTCCCCTTCTTTCGATAGGCTCTAAGACCATGTTTTCTTCATACCAACTTAGTATGTCTGGGATGATGACAGTATTACCCGATGAACTAAAGTCACAATCACACTCTTGCGCAGCCATTCTAACTCCAAGGTCTTGATCTTGTCTATCTCTCCAAGGTTGACTTCTTTCTGGGTGTACTGTCCAAGGAAGTGATACTGGTACAAAGCTGTTTTCTTTTTTCTGCGCTTTTATATATGTTTTGTGGAACCAATTACCTACGCCGTTTGGAGTCGATAATGCTATACATTTACCACCGGTTGCCAAGGTTTGCTGAGCAGAACCAAAAAGATCCTCTGCATTATCTATGAAAGCGCAATTATGACTAACTACATCATTTGTATAATATTCGTTTTTATTCTTTACGTTTACTAAATCATAAACTTCGAATTCTTCTTCTATAATATCAATAGAAATAATAGAAATATTCCCAAATAGTATATCGCCTACTCTCAATAAACACGCTTCTAGAAACTCACCATTTGGAAATTTAAGACAATGCCCCTCTGTACACTTTATAAAAGAATTATTTGATAATTTTATATGAAAAATGATATTAGTAATCTTTGATAAAATTCCATCAAAATCACTAAACCCGGTTGGAGTTAAAATTTCATATTTAGTATTTTTTATCATTTTAAAAATTGTCTCATCGATTTTAATAACTGGGGTTGTTCTTCATAATTAATCATATTCGCATTTTTCTTAAACCAACTATCTGAAATTATTACCATTTTATAAGAATTATCTTTACACCATGATAATGCGCTTTTAAATTTAATTATATTTTTAGGATCCGATTTTAATTTTGATGGTTTTATTTCATATAAAATTTTTTTGTCAAAATCAACGAAATCTACTATATAAGATGATACTTTATTTTGATATTCATATTGTATTCTTACTTTTTCGTAGTCTAGATGTTGATTTAATAGAAAAAATACAGCTTCCCAATTACTTCTGAATTTTTTTATGTCATCTTTAATTTTAATATAGCTTTTCCAATTTGTCCAACTATTAGTTATGCATGGCGTAAATTTACCTTCTTTTATAAGTCTCTTTAATCTTATTGAATTCTGTCTTCGTGCTTCTATTACTCTAGGACTACTCTTAATCTTTTCTTTATGTTCCTGTGTCGATACAGTTTTTTTATTTGATTCTACTCTTTTTCTTTTTGTTTCTTCTGAATCTTTATGGTGATTATGTGAAGTCCAACATGGTTGAGTACAGTATTTTTTATTTTCTTTTTTTGTTAAATATCTCTTTCCACATCCGGAACATTCTTTTTCTATAGGTTCTTTCCAATTCCACGAGTGTTTTTTAATATTCTCTATAAACATTTGCTTTTACTATAAATATCAATAATGTCCAGATAATTTATTTTTTAATTCATTTATTGTTGTCTTTTCTATTTCGCCAGTATTTTTATTCTTAATTAATATTTCAGTATCTCCAGTTACACATTCATCCATCACAAGAAGAGATACTGCTTCAGAACGAGCTGAGTCGCTTGCTCCTGACACTGCCTTTATCTGAGAACCGTTTGTGAGTCGTAAACTTAGCCTGTTGTCTTCAGTAGCTCCTATCTTCAACCAAGCTGGAAGGTTATCGTATGCAAATCGTACCTTTGTGACCATATTCTTGGCCGTCTCTTGCTTTGTTGCTATGACCAGTACGTTCTTATCTTTGTGGAATACCATGAGCCAGAGCGCATAAGCAGACACCAACGTTGATATCCCCAGCTGTCTTGACTTGTTTATTATTACATTTTGGTCTCCTGAAAAGACCTTTAGCATGGATTCTTGGAATGGGTATAGATCAAAGAGCATCCTGCCTCTTTGAGGGTGTTGGATCATGTAATACTTCTTCATGAAATATACCGGGTCTGTGGCGCATTTCACAAATTCTTCTCGTATCTTATCTTTGATAGTGGATTGCCTCGTAATCGGTTCGGGCATAAAACTTTTGTTTATAAATATATCGGATTTGACTGAGTATATTTATAAGTCTCCTGCATCAATATAATCTTCAATGTTGATTTTAAAAAGTCTATCTTTGCAGTTTAAGTAGTTTCTTCAGGAGTCTCTGGTTTTTCCTTTGGTTTTTCTTCTTTTTTTGTTGGAAGCTCTTCTGACCTTGGTCCTTCTTCGCTCTCTGGACCTTCAGACTTTGATTTTGCTCCATATCTCTGTATCCTATTGATCGCCATAGTAGCCCTTTGGATGTCTCCTATGTTCATCAGATAGTAGCGCTTGCCTTGCACACCTGCTTCGTACGCTTTTCCCATGAACGTCATAAAGAAGTACTGATTGTTTTTTAGCAGTATCTTGAAGGTGGTCGGCTTTCCAGATATTATGAATATTCCATCCAAGTATTCTTCAAAGTTATCTCCCATCAAAGTTATTAGGTTCTTGTTGAGCCTTTTATACTTTCTCAGGATGTAGCCCATAGGATCTGCATCAAACTCTGGATTTGTGTGATCTTCATGTACTTCTTTGAGTATGTCTATCAGTTTTATCATTATTTTTCTATTTGTCTTAATGCCACTATAAGATCGAGTATTTTATCAGAAATATAATCTTCATAATCTGAACTTACTTCTTTTCCCCTAAGATAATAATCTTTCGTATAATCATCTATCTCAATATCATAAAAATCTTTTAGATCATCTATGATATCTTTATCTAACTTTTTAGATATTCTTAATTTTACTATAATATCATCTAAAGATCTTATAAGATTATCTATATCTTTATTACTTTCTAAAAGTTTATTTGACATACCCTCTATCTTTTAGTTTTGATATGATATTGTCTACCTTATTTGATATCTTTTTATAGTGAGATTTCATTATAGATTCATCAAAAGATTCATCTACTCTAGATATTGGTTCTATACTATACCCAAAATAATTTTCTTTATCCTCTGGATTATAATATCGAGTTCTAGTTGTAAAAATATAATCATCAACTCTAGGATCATAGTCTTCTACTCCACGTTCCTCCCATTCATTTGATTCAACCCAACTTTCTGCTTCGTCTTTTGAATCAAAAATTCTGCTTGTAGGGAATTCTTCATCTCCATAATCTGTAAATACTACTCTGTATTTTATTATACTCTCTTTGGGTATGTCTATGAGTTTTATCATTGTAATTATGTTTAAGCAACTTCTGATGCATATTCTGCTACGCTATGCATGTAATCACTAGCAAGAGTTATATATGCTGCAACCCATCCAGGAAGCTCTGTTCCTGGTTCTACCATGCTGTAAAGCTTTGATGCGTTAGATATCAGATCTTTAAGTTCAGCTCTTGCCATAGTGGCTTGGTGTCCAGAATCAGGTTTCCCCCAAACATCTCCACACTGGGCGCATTTTCCATTTACCATTTCCTCTCCACAGTCTGTGCAAACCTCTTCTGCTATTGGGTGTGTTGATTTTATTGCATTCATATCCTGATTGTCAAATGATGGCTGCTTAAAATATCTTCTTTTTTCATTTCCGTAGTATATCTCTGGAGTCTCTGCTGGATTTGGGGTAAACTCCTTTAAATTCCTCATCTTTGGAATAAAATGATCTTTTATCCAGTCCTGAGTCTTTTGGCTAAGCTGTTTTCTTGGAAAGTCTCTCTTAAACAGATTTTGAAGATGTAATCCTCGCTTTTTTAACTCTTTTTCTACGTAATCAGGAACATCTACTTCCATTTTTTTAGGATTTAGTGCTTCTGCTAAAAGTTTTGTTATGAGGCTCTTTTTTGTCATATCTGCTGTTTTATATAGTATAAATATCACTTAGGTTCGAACCAATCACTACACCATTTTCTAGGATCTTTTATGTCCATCACAGCGTTTCCGTTCCATGCCTCGTAGTATTGGTTTCCACAGATGTGTTGGTCATTCTCGTAGCTGTAGTACTTGCATACTGCGCAGCTAAAGCCATCAGGACTGTACATGAAAGGTTCATGGTTTGTTGGGAGAGTTATGTCCCCTTTGATCTCTTCTTTAAGTAAGTCTGTAAGCTTTATCATATTTTTAGTTTTTTCTTCCCCACTGTATGCCTTCTTTTCCGCTTTGCAACCACATCTTTACGTAGTTCTTTTGTCTTTCTGTGGCTTTGTATCCTTGCTTTTTTATAGAGTTCATGATCCCATCTAGGTAATCATCTTGCTTGCTCCTCTTTGCTATGTTGTTCACTCTGTTCCACTCTTGCTCTCCAAACGGCTGTAAATTCTTCCAATCTTCTTTTAGAAAGTCTGATAGCTTTATCGTCTTGCTCTCTTTAATGCTAGCAAGAGCTTTTAATTCTTTGTTTGCGTCGTCTATTTTATAGAGGTATTTTTTTATCTTTGTAGAAAAGAAACTTACTATCTTATTGAGGTACAATTTGACTTTATCTGCAGTTGATGCTTCAGATAGTTTTCCTATGGTAAATCTAGTGGATACTTTTCTTACAGTAGACTCTTCTTCTTCTAGCTTCTTACAAACTGCTTTTGTAGCTTCATTCAGCTTGGTTAGCGCATATTCATATGCTTTTTTATATTTGTGAACTTGAGACTCATATGCCGGTTGCTTAATAGTTATTATGTAATACTCTGAAACCGCTGTTTTTTCTTCAAGCTGCTTCATTGTTTCAAACATCGGAGCTAGATCTTTTGCAAATTCACCATATTTTTTTTCCATAACTTTCATTCTGTCAGACAGCTCATCTATCTCATTTTGTAGATGGTAGAATTTTTCTAGTTGTGCAACTATTGCTGGATCCTGGATCTCAATTTCTTTAAGGTAGTTTTTTTTCATCTCTTTTCTTTTTTAGGACGTAATAAGATATATAAACCAAAGAACAATCCCGCTATACAGTACAAAACGAAGTTTGCTCTCCATAAACTTCCTGTCTTTAGAAATAGCCAATATTGAACTGCATCGAACCCAAACGGGTTGAAGAACATCGCTGCCATCAGACAGATCGTTGCCAAGTTTTGTTTTAGTGTTTTGTTCCAAGTATTCATGTCTACTATCGGGGTCCATATTACGGGGTTAACGTTAACAATACAAGATCAATTCATAGAGAACTTGAATCCTGTTAATTTTTCAACATCTGCGATTTGTACCTTCCAGTGGTCTATCCCTTTAGGTTTATCTGTCGTGTTATCAAATATGTAAGCTTCATACGCCTTTGTCTTTTTTACATAGATCACCTTCCAACATTTAGTAGGCACGGTAGTAGTTCCTATCTTTTTTGCAGATCCAATAGAACCACACCAAACGTAGACTGAATCTTGGTTGTCTACTATAAGCCTTGTTTTCGTTTCCAATGACTTCCAATCTCCAGCATTCAGAGAGTGGTATTGAGCCGCCATGTTTGAGAAATAAAAACACTCTGCTTGTTGTTTTGCGCCAAAGCAAAGGTTGTCTGCTGCTGGACACATATGGCCACGGTCTGTGCCTGAACCAACATAGTCCTTTGCCAAATTCGTTTCTGAAGGAAGAAGAGGATCTGGAGCAAATTGGTCTTTCCTTGCCAGGGGACTTTTGCAACCAACTCTCGCTTTTGTGTCCCACCATTGAACCAAAACTGGGTAATGAAAGGACTTACTGTACGTGGTCTTGTATGCCTCGTGTACTAAAGTTACTGTGTCTTGTGCTGAGCTGGTTAGTATGCAAAACAGTATTGCTGCAACCGTAGCGATTATATTTTTCATGTTTTTATTTTAAAAGTGAATAATACTCATTGAAGTGTTTGATTCTATCGTCATTTCCTATAGTCCCACCGTTCACTCTCTTTGTGATCTTGGTGACTGTATCAACTGTTGCGCCTTCGTCTGCTATCTTGTGAAGACCGTTTTTGTGGAAGAACCACGCTGCAGAAGCCAAAGGGTATTTAGTTGCTACCAGATCAGGACTAGCCACACAATCTTCGTTTATTGCTTTTGAAAACGCAGCGTAGTTGTCTTTTCCTGTCAGTTGAATACAGCCGCGACCACGGAATTTGTATCCTTCTCCAGATGATTCAGGACCGTTGCCCATGCGGCCTCCATAGACTAAATTAGCTATCTTTTCGGGTTTTCTTTCATACTCCAAAGCTTTTGCGTCTGTTGGGAAATACTTGCCGAATATGCTACGAAGTCCTTTTGCTCCGTAATTCAGATTCTCGTTTAACACTTTGAAACCACCTGATTCGTGTCCTGCTTGAGCAAGGAAATGCGCTAAACGCAGCGGGGTGTTCAATTCAAACTTTGCCATCGTATCTGGCAGTTGAGCGATGATGTTGTCTGGAACGTGTCCTTTTAAACTCTCTAGATTCATACTTTATTTTTGTTTTTATTTTTTAAAATAGTAGGCGTGTATCATGTCTGCCGTCATTCCAAGCACTGCTGCTACAAGACCGCCTTCTATGAATGCCCTTGTGGTTTTGTACCTGGTAGCTTTCTCTTCATATTCAAGCTTGTACTTATAGTCCTCAAGTTTCATCTCTGTCGTGGTCTTGTATAGTTCAAACTTACCTTGTACATCTGTCTTTGACATATCTACCCTCAGTCTTTCAAAGTCTAACCGGTAGTTCATAGCCTTGATGGTATCATTCAGACTAGCAACATTCTGGGTCAGCTTGTAGTTCTTATCGGCTATCAAGTTCAGTTCACCTTCAAGATCTCTGTTCTTTATCCATACAGCATGACTATAATCACTCAAGAAAAGATTGGCAGCATTTAAAGTATCTACCAACCTATGGAAACTCTTCATGCTATCTTTGAACATCGTAAACCTTCTGTTCATGTCCTTTCCTTGCTGTACTGTCATCACTACTACTGTATCATCATCCAGGATCCTAGTCATGGGGTATTGCGCCTGTGATTTAGGAGTCGGAAGCGCTGTCGGTAATTGAGCAGTATTCAGGGCAGGTGTAGCCGTAACACTATTCGTTATCGCCGGAACTGGGTTTGCTGTCGCTATTTGGTTCGTTGACTGGCAGTAGGTTGAAATGCTTATTAACATTAACAACAGTGTCACCAAGCTTCGCTTTAAGTTCATTGTTTTCTTTTTTTAATACTTTGACTTCTGTATGTAAAACTTCTATATTCTTTGCAGTTTTTTCGACTTTTGTGATGATCATAGAATCGCTTTTTATGCTCTTCTGTCCCATAGATATCACGTTCTTTTTACTCTTTTCCAGTATGGTATCTACAGGTAATACGTCTGCTTGAGGAGCTGATACCGTAGTTGAGTCTTTGTGGGAGATGTATTTATCTTTCAAAGACATCAACTGATTTCTTCCAAAAAAGGCTGCTGCAGCTAAAGCTGATATCGCCATCACTATTTTCTGTTTCATTCCTACTTTATTTTACCGAGTTGTTGTAACACCGCTATTTTGGATTCAGCCGCTGCTAAAGTGCTATCAGATCTTCTAAGTTGATTGCTTAAGTTCTCTACTCTGACTTCTAACGCCTGTATCTTTTTGCTTTGGTTTTCTATCTGGCCAGTATAATTCATCTTGCCATCTACGTATAAATATCCGATCGCGATGAGAACTATGAATAACATCCCTTTTACAGGATCTTTACTGAAGTCCTTGAAGCTTATCGGCATCAATGAAGGTGCTTTGACAGCAGTCTCTTTGGGCACAACAGCTTTAGGCTTTGCAGCCTTAGGCTTTACAGTTTTAACAGTAGTCATTTAGATAGGGTTTGATATAAATATCGAAGTGTTTTCGTAACCTTATGATTTTACAAGCTTAGTCTTATCTACAAAATCTGCTCTTCTTACTGATGGTATCTTTCTGACTCTGTCTTCTATTGTTTTTATAGTACTTGTGTCAAAAGTTTCAAATGGGGCTGGGTCTATCTTGATGCTGATGTCCACAACATACTTTTTTAACCTTGCTGCCGATGGCTGACGGTTATTTGTAACACGTACGATGGTAACTCCAGTTAGAGCCCTGATGTCAGAGAGGATGTCTGCAAGTGATCTCTTTGTAGTATCTGCCATGAGTCTGCCTTCTATCTGATAGATCTTAGGACTGAATGTTTCTTTGACAGTAGAATTTATATCTTTAGCCGCTTTCACAGCTTTTTTATATGCTTTACTGCCTTTACGAGCAGGTTTCTCTCCCCTAGCTCTTTTTGCTCGGATGTTCGCCCAGAGTCCAGGCTTTTCTATTTCCTTCAGTATGTCTATGAGCTTTATCATGTCTTTTTTATCTTTATCTTTACGGATCCGGTTCCTTTTATAGCACGATGCCAAACCCCTCTTGGTATAAATATCTCTCCTTTCATCTTTACAGGTATCTGGTTGTCCATTTGAAACTTCCAGTCTGTGTCTCCTACCACCTCTATCAACCTATCTTCCTGATCTCTGTGCCACTTAAGCTCTATAGGATCTATGTTCTCATCGAACTCTCTGATCAGGACTTCATCTTCCAAAATGTCTTTATATGGCCTCATGTCTACCAGTATCCTGAAAAGTTACTCTTCAATCCCAACAGCTTTGCGTATCGCGGAAGTCTGCACGCCCAGTACCCAGCATGTGTCTTGTCTTTCTTCTGAGCGCATTTGTGTCTCGCTGCGAAGCTCTTTCTTGCTGCTGGGTTGTTGATCTTTGCGCTAAGTCCTGTCGTGTCTCCAAAGCTGACCTTCTTTATTCCGCCTGTCTTTGGATTCCTTACGAACACATAGAACTTCTTAGATCCTCCTCTGTGTGGTTTGTTCAAAGCCGGCTGTTTCTTTTTTGACTTTGCCTTTGCTTCGAGTAAAAAATCTCTCGTCATCGGATAGTCTAGCGGAACTGTAATGCCTTTGTAGTTTCCGGTCAATCCTAGGTCAGTTTCTGTCAGGTACCATATATCTTCATCGCCCAACGACAAAAGTCCCCTATTTAGCAACTGGCGCGCTTCTGTGAACAGGGCTACGAAGTTTGCTGACTGAGGACGATATATGTTTTCGTTCAAGTCGATGGAATTGTCCAAATGGTAAGCAAGCCCCTCAGATATAAGGAGCTTATTTGCAGTTTCATGTAAAGTTATCTTGCCTCTATTGCAACACATGTTAGTGTAAGTATTGTAGTTTGTAAAGTGTTGTCTCTATCAGCTGGTAGATCTCATCTATCAAGTTCTGGAGGTATGTGTCATCTTGCAGCATCGTTCTAGTCCTCTCTACATACTGGGAAAGCGCCTTGAAGTATATGACTGGGTTGCCGTCCTCTCTGAAAGTTGTAGGACCGTCGTATCCTGTGATTATGCCGTATTTGCCTTGGAAAGCTTCTACAAATTCATCGACTGCATCAACTATCTCATCATAGTATTCATTGAGCGCTTTATGCTCAGCAAAAGAAGATTCGTCCTGTACTTGCCAGTGAAATATATGAGCCTGTGTTCTTGATGCCAGAAGGGTTGATATGAACTTTGCTACTGTTGGATTCATGCTATAATTCCATTTTTTTAATAGTATTTGTAACAAATCTTGCTGCATCTTTAATAGAATATTCAAACTCTTTTGCTATCCTTTTTAAAAATGTTTCAACCATTTTTTCCTCAAGTGACAGACTTTTAACAGCTTCATTCACTTTTTTCTTCTTTCCGTCTTCTTGCTCTTCTGATTCTTCTTCTTTCTTAGACTTAGAAACTTTTTCGAGTTTATCCATCAGGTCTTCTATCTTGCCTTGGATCTGGGATATGTGTTGTTTGTGTTCTCCTGCATGGTCCGGATTCTCCTTTGCCATCTTCATGTGGTCTTTTCTTTTAGATTCCAGCTTATCGATCATAGAAGTCAGCTTCTTTGCCACTGTGCCTTTCTTCTCTTCGAGCTTTTTCATCTCGTCAAGGTGATCTTTATGGAGTCCTTCTGCGCATTTCATCGCCTCGTCTTGGTCTCCGTATACTCCATGGATCGTCTGAGCATCGATGCCTTTGTGGCTTGCACCCAATACTGGATCTATCTCGTGAACCATGTCTTTTACATCACACCCTGGGTATGGTTTTAGCACTGCGTGGAGAGAACCTACTTTGTTCTCGTAGTTCTCTTTTACGACTTTCTTAGTCTTTTTCACCTTTACTGGCAGCTTCTTTGTCTTTGTAGATGCAAAGGCAGTAGCTCCTTTCTTGCTTATATGTTTTGCAACATCTTGAGCTTTTTTAGACACTGAAGATGGTTTTACAGTCCCTTTTTGGATACCGTGTACTATTCCAAAGAATTTCTGTTGTTTTTGGGATTTTGCTGGCATGGATTTGTATTTTCTATAAATATACTAGATTTCGATAGCTTTGATCTTCTTCAGGTTCTCCTTGATCTCGTCGTAAACCTTGGTCTTGTCTCCGCCTTTCCAGCTTTCGACCTCTCCGTTCTCAGATACAAATGACTCGTCTTGCATCTCAAACCAGGAATCTATCGCCTTTTCTATGTCTTCTAGGGTAGCATTCTTGTTTGAGTTCAGAATTCCTTTTTCGTACTCTTCCCAACGACCTTCTTGCTTTATCTTAGACTCCATGTCTATGACGCAGTCAAAGCACATCTGGTGTATCGAATACATCTTCTTATTGAGATCATGGGATTTCATTGGGTTCAAACACTTTGGACAGCACAAAGGCAGACTCAACAGCTTTTTCACGGAATCCAGCTTTGTCACTGTCTGTTTTATCCCTCGTTTTATAGTCCAAGTCTTACCATCTTCTTCCCAAATATCGCCCTCTAAATGATCTTCAGCCTTCTTTTCGTATCCAGACTGTATTTGGGTCTTGTCTCCCGTCTTTCCGGTTAGGAGGTTTCTCAGTCTTGTGACGTCCTTTTTAGAGAACTCTTTTTTTAGGTTTGATTCCTTTGCCATATTTCGTAACTTTTGATTAATAATATTTTAATTTCACCCCTTTTTGTAAGTCTTTCCACACTTTGGATACACTACATTTATTTTGTCTAGAATATTCTGCTAAAGAACAGAAAACTAACCCTGATTCAATTTCTATTATTTTTTTACTTTTTTTAGGATGATTTTTAAGTGCATTACTTAATTTAAGTTTTACATCTTTTGAAGTAGTCTTTCCATACATCGGATTTTTTTCTCCTTTTCTATTATCACTTAATGTTTTTCTACTTTTTTTATCCATGTAATGTTTTCCTTTATTATTAATCGATATTTTAATTTTATGTTCTTCAGATAAAGATTTTGTTTTTATTCCAAAATTCCAAGGAATATTACCTTTTAGAGATTCTCTTATTTTATTTTTAATATCGTCTGATATTTTTTTATTTTTATGTATTTTAGAGTTGCTTTTACAAAATTCAATTTTTAATCTTTCATAAACCCGACTAGATACTTTATATTCAACTATAGATTTTTTTCTTCTTTTATTACTCATTGCCCATGATATGTATTTTATTTTTTTATTTCTGGGGTATATTTCACAGAGTAAAAGATGACATAAAAAATGTTCTCCTGCTGTTAGCGGTATTATATTTTCATCATTCCAATTTGAACTTTTACCTTTTCCTCCTAAGCATTTTGGAATAATATGATGTCCTTCATAATAACCTCCATTCTTTTTATGTAATTTTCTTTGTTCTAGTTCAGATTTTGCTCTTTGACAGATTTGATTATATATCTTATAGTAATTCATAAAAAAATAGGCCGAAGATAAAAGAGTTCTAGTCCAACTCAAAAATCAAACGGCCAATAAATTCATATTTATAATAGCTAGGACTAGTAGTATTATCTACTATAAATATTAGTCTTTTGAAATTTACTCATATATATCTGGGCATATTTTACCCCACTCTCTTAGACAAATTCCAGCTACATCATGAGCATCGTTCTCTATTGGGCTTCCAGTCTCTCCAGATTTTGGCCCCAGAGTTCCCATCTCGTTCTGCTTGTGGTGAGTCATTTCATGCGCCAGAGTCCTACATATGTCAGCGAGGTTTCTGTTCTTTATGTAAACGACTAGAGATCTTGTCTCATTGGTGTACTCTCCCATGGTGCCTTTCTTCTTAGACCAGGCGTTGTCAGATATGAATTTGATCTTTGGAAGAGCCTCAAGGTCGAGAGCTTCTTTTGTGAAATTTATGAAGTCGGCGATTATTTCAGCCCTTTTTTGTAGTTCCATATATTATAAATATGCTACTCGTGGTATACCTTTGAAAAACCGTCTTTGACTTTGTCTATGGAGATCTGATGATCTACTATGTCTTTTATGGATTCTATGTGAGATATTATGACCACAAATTTGAACTGAGTCTTTAGGTATTCCATCAATATAGAGACGTTTCTAAGATTTCCTTGGTCTAAAGTTCCCCAGCCCTCATCTATAACCAGGAAGTTAGGTCTTGGCAAAGAAGTCAAATTTATCAAAGAAGACCTTATTGCTAGAGAAGATATGAATTTTTCCATGCCACTGGACAGCTCTATTGGCCACTTTTTGGTCTCATCATACACTATATAAGCATTTATGTTCTTACCGTCAGACTGTATTGAGATACAGAAATCTACTATCTGAGCCAGTATGTTGTTTATCTCATCCTGTATTTTTGGTATCACCGAGCTTATCAAATCATATGGAAGTCCGTCTCTTCCTGTTGCAGAAAGATAATACTCGTAGTATTTGAACTTATCTTCTAAAGCCTTCAGGTTGTTTATGTTTAGGTTTGTTTTTGCTATCTCTTCTTCACACACGTTGATGTTTGTATTACAGCTCATAACGTATCCAGACACCTTAGAAAGATCAGACTTTAAAGAAGATATCTCAGCCTGTAAAACATTTAGCCTTGATCTTATGTCTTTGTTCGATTCTATGGCGGCTTCTTTTTCATCATGCAGTTTGATCTTCGACTCTACATCCTTTATTGATGTCTCATTTTTATGAAGGTCCAGATCTATCTTATTCAGATCAGACTCTGTCTTCATCTTTTCATTCTTCTTCTTTGTTAAATTTACTTGGGCAGATTCATACGATGCAACTTTTGTATTTAAAATTTGAACTCTTCCTTTTAATTCCTCCAGCTCTAATACTACTTTTTTTGAATTTTCTTTGTCAGATTCTATAGAACCTTTTGTGGCTATTGCATCTTTCACAAATGCATTTTCCATGCAATACTTGCAGCTTTCATCATATTTTAAATCCTCAAGCTTTTTCATCTTTTCTAGCTTCTGGGATATATCATACTTTAGATTTTCTGAAAGTATAGACAGCTGAGCTATCTTATCAGTAGAATTTTTGAGATCAAGCTTTGCATCATTATAGCTCAATTCATCTGATTTTTGAGCTTCATCTTCTGCTTTTTTTAGCTCTAATTCATTGTCTTTTAGCTTTTTTTCAAGGTCTTTCTTTTTATCATTTAAAGCAGATCTTACGTCAGTCATTGCTTTCTTTTGTGATTCTAACCTCTCTATGTCAAGTATATCTGAGTCTATCACCGCCAACTTTGAGCTCATTTTGACGTAATCTTCAGTTGCAATGTCTATTTGCTCTTCCAATATTTTTTTCTTTTCTTCGAGCTCTCTGTATTCTACAGAATACGATTTTAGACTTGAGTCTAGATCCTTCAACTTTGAAAAGTAGTCGTATTTTTTGTATTCTTTTATGAGCACTGAATACTCTTTTATATTCTCACTTGCAATGCTGTTTAGGTCTTCAAAAACTTTTATGTCCAAAAACTGAGACAGCAGATCCTTTCTTTCAGACTGCCCCATATCAATAAAACCAATGTTGTTATTCTGCATTGACATGCTAGTAAGAACAAAATCGTCATATGTTCCTATCACCGATCTTATTGATGCATTTGTGTCTGCTCTATCTTTACCGTTAAGGAGGATGATATTTCCTTGATCATCTGCGTAATAAAAGCTTACATCTTGCTTTACACTGTCTGAGTTAGATCTGTATGACGCTCTTCTCTCTATGGTATAGATGTTTCCATCAAGTTCAAATTCAAATTTGCAATAGAAGTCATTGCTGCGGTTGTTCATAACCATTGCTGCTTTGTTAGTCTTGGATGACTTGTCAAAAAGACAATACACAAGTGCTTCTATTGCAGAGCTTTTTCCAGATGCATTTCTGGCAAACACTCCATAAGATCCATTCATATCTGTAAAGTCTATTACATTGTCTTTTCCATAGCTGAACATGTTAGAGAACTCAAATCTCTTTGGATTCCAGTGTATGTTTCTTATAGAATCTGTCTTTGGCAAGCTTTTATTTATCTCTGTGTTGAGTTCACACACCTTTTCTATATCTTCTTGAGATAATCCAAATTTAGACTTTAAATGATCTGTCAGCAGAAAGTTTTGATATGACACATCTCTTACATTAGAGTTGTTTACATTAACAAGAGATGCAGATGTTTGGTCTTTTACAACCTGTTGAGTAAGCTCTATGACATTTTTTTGATCTTTTATTTCAGCCACTATGCTTTTTATTTCTGCTGGAGAAGTGTTTTTTGATCTTATCTTCAAGTATATGTTTACAGGAAGATCTTTTGGGAGGTCTTTGTATATACCATTTTCTACGTCTATAGTATAAAACGCTGTATCATTTTGTATCCTTACAAATTCTGAAGTTTTTGACTCTACATCCCACACAAGTATTCCATGGTCTAAAGACTCTCCATGGTCTTGTTGTATCAGGCTTCCTGGATAAGCTGCTGTCTTCTTGTCATTTACATACTGGCACGCAACATGTATGTCTCCAAGCAGTGCAAGATCAAACCCACCAAAGTCAGATGGGCTTACGCTATTGCCAGTAAGCTTGAACCCAAGATCAGTGTAAGAATCATTAACTGGTCCGTGGTACAGACATATCTTACATTCAGACTTTATATCAGACGCTTTTATGTAGTTTTTTACGTCATCAAATACTGACCAATGTACAAAATCTATGTTTGCTATCTTAAATACCCCGCTGTCTTTTAGATAAGTTATATTCTTGTCTGCCATTGCATTTATGATAGGACTTAAGCTATCTAGCCTATCATTGTTGTTTAGATTTGCGTCATGATTGCCAGGTATAACTACAACTGGCAACAGCGCACTCATCATCCTTAAGAACTCTTGCACTTCTTGCACAAGCTCCGGCGTTATGTCTGTTTTTGAATGCACAACATCTCCAGTTATGCAAATTATGCTTTCATCTGTCTTTGTATTTTTTATGTAGTCTGAGACTTTTTGAAACACCCTTTTGTATTCAGCGTGTCTTTTAAAATTTCGCAGATGTATGTCTGATATGTGGTAGATCTTTTTTATTTTTAGCATAATGCTGTTTGCATTTTTAACATTAATAAACTTGATGCTGTCAAAGGTTTTGCCTTATGTAAGTATTCTATCGTTCCTTTAAATCCTATCTCAGAAGGATCTTTTCCTTCAAGCTTGATCAGGTAAACTTCCTTTCCAAAGTCTAGTAGCTTTTGTGCGTGGTCTATAGATTCCATTAGAGCATCTTCATCCAAAGCAAGATATATGGTCTTGACTTCATGTTGAAGCAGCTTGATCATTAGTGCCTTTGATATTGTCTTTCCAAATAATGGAACTGCATTTCTTTTTACAGCCATAGCGTCAAATATGCCTTCGCACAATATGATCGGAACTTCCCAGTTTATATAATATTCAAAGCCGATGATCTCAGATTTTTTGCATTCTGGAGAGTCTATCTTAAGCTTAGGCTCCTTTTCAAAAGACCTAGCTATAAAATAATTGATCTTGCCATCTTTGTTGTAGGATGGTATGATAACTTTGTTTTTATATCTGCCTGAAGCACAATACCCTATGTTGTATTTTTTGATATCTAAGTCTGTTAAATTTCTCTTTTTTAGATAGATCATAGCCTGTCTTTTTTCTAAACTCAAATCAGAGTTGTCTAACAAGCTAACAAACTCTTTAGGCATAGATACAGATTTCTGTTCTTTATCTACATCAACACTTGTAGTATCATTTAAAAAATAGCTCTTCATCTCTCTTATGGCTTCAGATGGAGCTTCTATCTTTTTTAACAAAGATACTGGAGTTTTCCCCTTTGTTGCAGGGTGGCACGTAAAGCAGTTGTAGTTTCCAGAAATAACATTGATTATAAGCTTTGGATTTTTATGCTTACATATAGGACAATAGAATGATACATCTCCTTTTGAAAGATTTTTACCTTTTCCTATATAAACTTCAAGTAAACTTTGAACCAATCGGGAATTATCCATATTACAGAATATGATAAAAAACTTATTAATAGATAAATTTAAAAAAAAAGTGAACAAAAATAATTCCACTTTAAACGAGAATTTTTTTATTCCACAGAATTTTTTATTTTCTCTAAACGGAACGGGGAGATAGTAGTGGAACAAAGGGGCTGGCGCCCAAGCTACTTAATAACATAAGAATATAATAATACTATAAGTATACTATATAATACTATGAATATAGAAGATTATAAAGACAGAAAAGAATTAACTGAAGATGAACTGGACGCATTGTATATGTATCTTGCTATAGAATTAGAAGGAATGCAAGATGAACAAAGAGCTATGTGGGCAGATATTCTTGATAAAATTGACCCAGATGACCAGATATAAAATCGTATTAGCAACTCTTACTGGATGTAAGTCTTGCCAAGGACTTAAAGAACTTTTAAATGCAAATCAAATAAAATTTGTAGAAGTTCCGTGTGATAAAGATCCTGGAATGTGTGACCAGCTTGAAAAGATAACTGGAAAGTCACACTATCCTATGGCAGTAATAAAGGACTTGACTAAAAACTTAGACTACATATATTTCACAAGTTTTGATTATAATGAATTAGGAAAAGAAAGAATTGTTGATGAAAAAGTTAGAGCTGTCCCGTTCTTTTCCCAGGAAGAAATACTAAAAAAGATAAAAAATATATGATGAAACAACTTACAGAGCAGAAGCTAATAGACAATGTCGCAAAGTTCTATGATCTGATAAATAAATATCTTCCAGATAATTCAAGAACAAAGAAGCTGATTAAATTCTATGAAGGAATAGAAGTCACTTTGACCACATCGCCAGCATCTACAAAAATACACCACCACAACTGCTTCATAGGAGGATACGTAGATCATGTTATTAGAGTCACAGAAGCTGCACTGGTAATGGACAAGGTTTGGGATAAATTTGGTGCTGCAAAAAACCATACAACTGAAGAACTTGTGTTTTCTGCTATAAATCATGATCTTGGGAAGCTTGGTACGAACTCAGATCCATACTATTTACCACAACCGTCAGAGTGGCACCAAAAGAACCAAGGGAAGTATTTTACTTACAATCCAAAGGTAACTCACATGAAGATAGCAGATAGAAGCCTGTTTTACCTTCAGCAAGCAGGCATACAAGTATCTGAAAATGAATACATTGCAATAAAAATACATGACGGACTTTTTGAATCTGGAAATGAATCATATCTAATAACAAGTTCTCCAGACTTACAACTGAAAAGCCACCTTCCTTGCATATTGCACCAAGCTGATCTGATGGCATCCAGAGTAGAAAACGACGTAAACAAAGCATAATATGATAGAAGTAATTTCAATAGCAATTTGGCCGCTCACAATCATCGGATATGTGATCTGGAATCTATACAACAAGAACGTTAGACTAGAAAAGATGCTCAAAAAGGAAGACGAATTTGTGAGAAAAGTTTTATCTTTGGCCGATAACATAGACAAGACAGCCGCAAAGATAGATGCAACTATGTGGGTGTCAGCTGATCAAGAGCTCAAGACGATGTTTGAAGACATCAAGACTATGCAAGAGAGCATAAAACAATTCACAGGTAAACTATGAGCATGGCAGAAGAAGTTTTACTGACAAAGAAAGGGAATCCTAGAAAGAGAAAGCCAAAGTCAAAGATAGATTACTTCACTTTAGAGACACAGGATGCGATACTTAGGTACAGAGAGAGTCACAGCCAAGACGAAAGAAACAGGATATACAACGCTGAGATCCACAATGCTTTATACAAATTAGCCGAGAACATAATCCACACTTTCAAGTTTTATCACACTGAGGTTGAGAATTTGGAAGATCTAAAGTATGAAGTGATCTCTTTCATGCTCCAAAAGCTGCATCTGTACGATACTACTAAAGGAAAGGCGTATTCTTATTTTGGCACTATAGCAAAAAGGTATCTCATAGCATACTGCCAGAGAAACTACAACAAGCTTGTAGAAAAGAAGTCTATAGATAACGTAGACAATGATGAAATGACAATAGACAGCTTGGTAATGACGCCTGGAAACGGTGAACTTAACAGGCTTGAGGTGATAGACGAGCTCATCCAGCACATAGAACTCAACATGTTCAATATGTTTGAGAAAGAAGATGAGATAAAAGCAGCAGATGCTGTAGTTGAGATCTTGAGAAGGTCAGATACGATAGACATCTCAAACAAAAAAGTGCTCTACATCTACGTAAAGGAGATAGCGAACGTAAAATCTACAGCTATAACCCATGTGATAAACCGAATGAAAGTCATCTATAAAGGAATACTCAACAGAAAAATAGAAAACGAGGATTACTAATATTTATATAGAAAAGAACTATGGCTTTAGATTTGAGTCAGACAGTGTTTGAGGGCAAAAAGCTTGAAGATCTTGTCAAAGAGGTGTATGATAACCACAAAGATCAAGACCAAAAACTAAAAACTGAGATCACTAGGCTAGCCGGGATGATATCTAATCCTGGAGACGCAGTAGTGATCATTCCTATGTTGAAAGGTCTCATGGATTCTAGCTTAAAGAACGATGAGACTATATTGAAGCTTGTGAATGTGTTCCAGAAAGCTGCAGAAAGCTCCAAAAAAGACGACTCTGAAGATCTTGGGATACTTACAGAGAAAGACGTAGAACAGCTTTTTCAAGAGATAAACATTATAAAAGCCCCAAAGGAGAAAGAAAATGTCTGATGCTTTAGGTAGGAACCATGGATCTGGCATAATGCCAAAAGGAAGCACCAGCTTTTTTATGGGACGTGTCAAAAACATAGTCCTTGGTCCGTATTTAGATAATACAAAAACACCAAATCCAGACTACAATTCAGCAGCAGATGTAGGAAAGATCATATTTGAGCTTCCTTACGGAGACATAACTAGCACCAAGTACAATAAAGAAAACAGACCAGCATACCCAATGTTCGGTTTTCTCAGACAGTACCCTTTGATAGGAGAGATAGTTTTTATAGTAGCTGGACCATCTGACAAGCTAAACGATCATAAAGATCACCAAAAGTTGTTTTACTTGCCTGCGTATGCTCTGTGGAATTCTGTGAACCACAACGTGTTCCCAAACATGCAGGAATTCAACCAATTCCAACAGCAGATAGCAATGAAACCTGGGTATACAGGATACCCATCTAGGTCAGGCAACCCTCCAGAGTTTCCTAAAGGAAGTACATTTACAGAATCTTCTGACATAAGGACTTTAACTCCGTTTGAGGGAGATGCTGTGATAGAAGGAAGATTCGGTCAATCTATAAGATTTGGATCTACTGTAAGCAAATTCAAAGGATATAACTCTTGGTCTGATGTTGGGACGAATGGATCTCCTATAACTATAATAAGGAATGGTCAGGGCAAAGTTACTAGCCCAAAAGATCCTTTTGCGAGCACAGTAGAAGACATAAACACAGATGGAGCATCTATATACATGACTTCTGACCAGAGGATAGTTATAGATGATCTTTCAAACTTTCCTATGAATTCTTACGGAAAGTCAATAGTGTCTACTGCAGTGTCTAATGTGGTGTCAGTGTTTGAAAAGCCTACTTCTAATGACTACTCGGCTGCTTCAGATCAAGACGAAAAAACGTTCAGCTAATGACAAAACCAGAATTTCCATTCTTAGGACCACAGACTATAATCAGTTCAGATAGAGTTACTCTCCATTCAAAAAAGGATGGTGTTTTTCTTTTCGGTAAATCGACTGTTGGATTATCTTCAGTTGGAACTGTAAATCTGGATTCTAATGAGCAAGTGCTAATAGATGCACCAAAAATAACTTTAGGACATCAAGCAGATATTCTGGGAAATCAAGCAGTCTTAGGAAATCAGCTTCTTGGATCTTTAAACACTCTGCTAGATTCTTTAAATACTTTAGGAGATGCTCTAGCAAAAGTAGATGGAACTACTCCGATTTCTACTAAAATAAGCCTTACCATGCTTAAAGTAGTAGGAGATAATCTAAAACAGGTCGTGACTATAATTAAAACAACGATAAATGATACAGATCCAGACGTAGGGATACTGTCAAACACAACATACACAAGGTAATGCCACAAAAAACACCAGGACCCATAGCAGATCTTTCAGCATCTTACATGAGATTGATGGAAGCCTTAAGCACATCTACGGCGATCTCAACGTCTTTAGATGCTTCTGTTGGTACTACTGCTGCCACTGGAATGGCCAAAGCATCAAAAAGCATATGGCAGACTATGTGGGATTACCTAAAAAAGATACCTGGACAGCTGTTTGGGGGCACTGGAGGATCTGGAAAAAGTGCTAGTGACCCTAGTCAGTTAGGCATAGCTAAGGTTTTAGAAATACTAGCTTCTATAGACTTGTGTTCTGTGATAAACACGTTGTCTAATCTTAAAGGAAAAGCGATATTTGATCCAAATAACCCACCAAAAGAATCAGGACTTCCATATACTAAATGGAAAGTACAAAAGGCGGCATATGACATCCAAAAAAGCCTGGATGCATTTTCTGCAGTATATGAAGCAACATCAGATCCTGCTGCTACAATAAACAACTTGCTACTAGAGCTTGTTCCACTGCTAGAAGTAATAGTGGGACCTGCCTATTTAGGAGATCCTCAGATAAAACAATCATTTCCACAGACCTCGCCCTTCAACAATTTTATATCAGATCTAATACAAAAGCTGCTTAAAACAGAGAGGATAAACAATTCTAATAAGCCAGCAATAAAATCTATACTGACTTCAGTCGGACTTTTAAGACAGATATGCGTATTAATACAAGGCCTAACATCTCCAGCCAACCTGGCATCATATACAAGTAGCATTATAGATCCAAAGGTCGTGAAGTCTATAGATAGGCTTGGAGTAAATAACATGAACGTAAAGCAGATCATCGTGACTCTTACCCAGGTTCAAAAGAAACTAACTGCGATAGAAAGAACTCTTGCTGTAATAACAAACACCCTGTCTAGGGTGCAAGCATTCATAAAGATCTGTCTTTCTATAGTAAAGATATTCAAAATAATAATAAACTTCTTGAAAGCGCTTCCTATGCCTACCATGTACACTACAGTGGGCATAAATGTAACAATGTCTGAGGCAGAAAGGGAGCTGTCAGACGAATCAGACAGAATGATCGCAATATTAAGCGAGCTGAATATCATGATGGCCATAATAATATCAATGCTCCAAGCAGTAACAGGGGTCATAGATCTATTACTGACAAGCATGGATTCTATAGTAACAAATCTTGAGTCTTGCACTAGAGGTGGAACAAATGAACCTCACATGCAAATGCTAAAAGATATCAAGCAGACAGTTCAAAACATAAGATCTAGCAATGATGATGTTAAATCGTATATAGACAACTGTAGAAACAAAAAGAATAATAGCGATCTTTCATATTATAACTACACTATAAAAATACTCACCGAAGTAATAAATGACAAGGAAGTTCAGAGTATCACTATACCTAGAAGGTATGGAATAGCAGTAAATTCAGCTGGAATAGAAGTAGTATCTACCGACCCTACGTATGCTTCAGATGATAGTATAATAATATCAGAGGTCAAATTGCTTTTAAACTCAAAACATCTAATAAAATCAAATCCGAACGCGTTGTCTTTAGAAGAACAGGCCATCGTGGAAGAATCTTCAAATTTTTTGGTAGACGATACAACTCCTATGGATGACATCCCTATAGATAGCCCAACAGACCAGATAGATGCTCCAGACAACGAAGACGATAATAAAGGACTCGGAATCAACGCGTTCTTCAATAAACAGAAAGGTGGAAGGAAAATGAGAGAGAAAGTAAGAAAAATAATGAATCAGAGCAAACAAAAGCTAAATTCTGATCTACAAAACGTAAAAAAATAGTATTTATAGAATATGACAAAGTCGCAGTTATTTAGAAAAATGATCCGAGAAGAGGTACAAAAGGCTCTTCGTGAGGAAATGCCTAAGATACTTAGGGAGATCAAGTCTGTGCCAGAATCAAAGACTTCGTTGAAAGAGACAGTAGCGGACATGTACGGAGTGCCTTTAACGTTGAATCAACCAAAAAAGACGCCACAAAACAAACAAAACATGCCAGCTTTTGCAAACAACCAAGCTTTGAATAGCCTTTTGCAAGAAACTATGTTAAGCATGACCAGCGATGATGCTGCTGGATTTGGATACAACACAGAAGAACAGCATCCAGGAGTGGTATTTCAACCGAAAGAAGACAAAGTAGGTAGCGTAGATGACATGCTGGCAACTGCAAGAGGAGCTGGAAACATAGAGGCTGTACAAGTAAACGTGGTACCTGACTTTAGTGCTTTGATGGACAGATTACTAGAAAAAGGAGACATAAAGTAACATGGCATACAATCTGACCCAGATCCCTATAGCAGACCTAAAGCCGTCAATGGCGCTTGGTGTGGCGATACCGTTTCAAGCACCTGGAGCATTCACATCAGTCTATACGACATTAGAGCAGACAAAGTATAACATAATTAACTTTATGCTTACTGATCAGGGAGAGAGGCCGTTCAATCCAAACTTTGGAGCAGGGCTTAGATCTAGATTGTTTGAGCAGATAACTCAAGATGGACTTGACAGCCTAAAGCAGACAATATCCAACCAAATAGAGTTATACTTCTCAAATGTGATGGTAGATCAACTAAGCATCACTGGAAATCCAAACGACAATTCCATATCTATAATATTGACGTACACTCTAAAGAACATACAATCAAGCGACAGCTTAGTGCTAAAGATACAAAACGGATAAAAGATGGCAAATCAAACCATAGACATAAAATACATAAACAAGAACTTTTCTTCGTTTAAAAATGACCTGATAGAGTATGCACAAGCATACTATCCCACAGTCTACACTGATTTCAATCAGGCATCTCCAGGCACAATGTTCATTGAGATGGCATCTTATATAGGAGATGTTATGTCATTCTACTTAGACAACCAGATACAAGAAACGTTTGTTCAGTATGCAAAGCAACCAAACAATCTGTACACCCTTGCATACATGTTAGGTTACAGACCAAAGGTGACATCTGTAGCTTTAGTAGATCTAGATGTATACCAACAAGTCCCAGCAGTTACTGTAGGTGGTCTGCAGTATCCAGATTTTTCCTATGCCTTTACCATAAACGAAGGCATGCAAGTAAAATCTAACGTAAACTCTTCTGTGGTATTCTATGTTCCGGAAAAGGTAGATTTTACAACGTCCTCTTCTTTGAGTCCTACAGACGTAACAATATATACCGCTACTGGAACTGGAGTTCCGACTTCATATCTCCTAAAGAAAACTGTACAGGCAATATCTGGACAAATGAAGACTGCAAATTTCAGCTTTGGATCTGCTCAAAGGTTTAGCACAGTGTCAATAAACGACACGAACATAGTATCTATAGTATCTGCAAAAGATACTGCTGGAAACAACTGGTATGAAGTGCCTTATCTTGCCCAAGACTACATTCTTTTGAGATCTAACAATACGGCGTCTGATAATAACCAGGTACCTTACATGATACAAAAGACGTATGTTCCTGGAAGATTCACTTCTAGATTCAAATCAGATTCATCTCTCACCATAGAGTTTGGATCTGGAGTAAACAATGTAGCAGACACCGCAGTAGTGCCTGATCCAAACACAGTGAGTGTGGGCCTTACTCCAGGCGGGCTAAGCCAGATGTACACAGCATTTGATCCAACTAACTTTGTAACTACTCAGACTTACGGACTTGCTCCTCAAAACACCACTATAACAATATCATATCTAGTGGGCGGTGGTGCATCTGCAAATGTTTTGTCAAATCAACTTACAAGCGTAGGAAACTTTACGATCACAGGAAACTCAACCTACCAGAATACTGTAGTTACAAACAACCCAAATCCGGCATCTGGAGGAGGTGACGGAGATACGGTAGATGAGGTGAGGATGAACTCTATGGTCCAATTTGGAACACAATACAGAGCAGTGACGCAACAAGACTACCTTGCAAGAGCACTCAGCATGCCTGGAGATTTTGGGAAAGTATCTAAAGCATACATAACTAAAGATGACGTTACGTTTGGAAGCTATTTAGCAAATGATCCAGCTGACAGAGACCCAATACTCGTCAGTCTTTATGTTCTTGGGCTTGACATCAATGGAAATCTTGCAGCTCCTACTGAAAACCTGATAAGCAATTTACAGACGTATCTTCAAGATTATAGAATGCTGACTGATGCTATCAATATAAAACCTGGATACATCATCAACATAGGAGTCAACTTTGATATATCATTGAGACCTAACTACAACTCCCAAGATGTTCTTGCAAGAGCACTATCAGCAGTACAGGACTTTTTTAATACAGATAACTGGCAGATAAACCAACCAATAATACTAAGCAACCTATACTCAACGCTAGACTCAGTAGAAGGAGTTCAAACTGTAAAGAACGTGCAAATAGTGAATTTGACTGGTGTAGCAAACGGATACTCTCAATATAGCTATGACATACAAGCTGGAACATTTGACAATGTGATCTATCCATCTTTGGACCCAAGCATTTTTGAAGTAAAATACCTGAACACAGACATAAAAGGACGTGTTGTAACAATGTAAAATACCAACAATGGCAGTATATAAGATATTCGCTTCGGCAGATGCAACGCTATACTCAGCGTATCCTACACAGAACACAGGTCTTGATGAGATCTTAGAAGTCGCATGTAAAAATAGCTCTGTGCCATCTGCTGTTCTTAGCTCAGGTGGAGGCGATGACATTCGTAGAGCGATGATTAAATTTAGCGGTGCTGATTTAAATACAGCATTTAGATTTTTTAATACAAGTGGGTATACTTATGATGCGTATCTAAGATTGTATCTTGCAACAGCAGAGAATCTTTCAAAAAACTATACATTAGAGATCGGAGAAGTATCTCAGTCTTGGACTATGGGAACGGGTAAATTCTTAGATGACCCTGCTGCCACAAACGGAGTATGTTGGTCTACTTCTGATTCTATTACTCCATGGGTAAATCCTATATATTACAACACTCCAGGAGGGGGTAATTGGGTATCAGGAAAAATTTCAGAAGACGTATTTGATTATAAAGATAATAAAGACATAAATGTTCAAGTAAATGATATTGTAAATTCGTGGGCTACTACCGGTACAAATAACGGATTCATCGTTAAGTTTCCAATAGAAGTAGAACAGAACTCTGGTAGCTACATAGGGCTTAGCTTTTTCAGCGTAGATACTCACACCATATATGCACCTACGTTGGAGTTCAGATGGGACGATTCTACCTATGATACTTCTAGTCTCAGCGTGGTAGACAACAGCAACATCATAGTGACCATAGCAAACAATCCAGGGACTTTCAAGTATGAGACGTCTGGATATGGTGGACTATACAACTTCAGGATAGCGGCAAGGGATAAGTTCCCAGCAAGAGCGTTCGTTACTTCTTCTGTGTACACCGTCAATAAAGTCTTGCCTGCTACTTCTTACTGGGCTATACAAGACGTTAAGACAGAAGAGATGGTGATCGATTATGACGTAAATTATACAAAGATAAGCTGTGATTCTAACGGATCTTTCTTTCCTTTTTTTACCGGAGGATTGGAACCCGAAAGATATTATAAAATATTAATAAAAATTGTATTAGATTCTGGAGAGACTATAGAGATCGATAACAACAGCGTATTTAAAATAGTAAGATAGCATGGAAAGCTTTGATCTAGTAAAAGAAGTCAGAGGTTTAAATACCTACAAGAAGGCGATAGATACAGGCTTTTCTGAGCTTGTAAGTCCTGCTCCTACGGTTAACGTGAGCGCAGTTACCGTATCAGACTTTTTCACTTACTACGATCAGCTTTTCTTTGACATACCAGTTTCAGGATCTACAAACTCCCACATGTACTTGGTACAAAGAAGCCAACAATACATAGGAGGAAATACAGTAGATATAGAAAAACAAGCTCTCATAGAAGAAATAAACTCTCTGAGACAGCAGCTTGTTAGTTTGAGTGAAACATACCTTAACATAAGTGAAATATCATAATGGCAGAGATAGTAAATATATCATACATAGGAGCAGGAAATGAAACTCAGACGTACAGTCAAAAAGACGATGCGCTGATAACCAATAATACTATCTACTCAAAATTTGGTGATCCTAATGACTACATTGAGTACTTCATATACGATCTGAATAATCAACTGATCGACTACAACTATGACGCAAACAACTACTATCCTGGACGTGGCGCCAGCAATCCTGTAACTCAGCAGTATGGTACTATAAATCTAGATCCTCAATCAGATCTAAAGTCTAGAGGATATGACAGAGGTTCTTTGAACATCCAGTATAATTTTCACAGAAACCTGTTCAATTCAAGCTATGGCAGATTCTTTTGGATAAAAGAAATATCTCCTAGCAGAACTGAAATAAAGCTTGCATCACAAAACATAAGCAACACTGATATTCTAAATGGGTATACTCAGTATCAAGCATATGCCGCAGGTCTAAATTACTATAACGACTTTTATCTAAACTTTGGCAATAATGAGCTTTTGATAGCAGTGAATGTTGCCTATACAGAAGATGCTGATGGAAGCTACATTCTGATAAAACTGTATGAACCGCTTCCAGCAGACCACGACGTAAAAGACCAGCTCTGGATAGTAGAAAAGCTTGCAGAACCTGCCACATACAACGTTGATGTGCAAGTAGAGGCTGTAGATGTTGTTCAACAAAACAGGCTAAAAGGACCAAATTTTAACGTAAAAGTAAACCAAACCGTTAATCAGACTACTCCTTACTACTCTCATGATAGTCTATTCTCTACATCTGTATCAAGCTCTTATCAGAAGATGATAAGCTATTACCAAGATAAGTCAATATCGATCAATGTAGACTACTCCGACTTTTCAAACTTCATACACTTTTCTAGCGCCACTAGCAGAATAAACAATTTTGTTTACAAGCTAAAAAGCATAGAGACTTACAATACTCAGATCTTAGCAAGCCTTGCACTCCAGGGTGGAATATCAAACCCTAGCGTGTCTGCGTCTGTTATTCTGCTTCAAAATTCAATAAGTGATCTCATAACAAACTTTGATGGATACGAGTACTACTTATACTATTCTTCTGGATCATCTGCTTGGCCAAAATCAAACTCAAAACAGCCATATACGCTGTACTCTGTTACATCTTCTCAAGCGTTGAACTGGCTTGGATCTAGTACAACAGTGCCTACTCTGTCAACATACTCAATACTGTATTCTGCGTCTTACTATGACGCAACAAACAAAGATCTGCTGACGAATTCAATACCTCAGTATCTGCAAGATGATTCTACAAATGAGCCATATGTAACTTTTGTAAACATGGTGGCTCAACACTTTGATAACATCTGGATATACTATAAGGACGTCACCAATAGATTCAATGCTACCAATAATCCAAACACTGGAGTGTCTCCTGATGTTGTTGCAGATGCAATAATAGGCCTTGGAACTACTCTATATACTAACACGAACGTATCAGACAACCTGTATTATAGTCTTTTTGGGATAAACCAAGACGGATCTTTGCTCCCTCCTACAGGATCTGAAAAAATAACTACCTATGTAACATCCAGCATAGCAACTGAATCTGCCAATGATGTTCAAAAAGAGATCTATAAAAGGATCTACCACAACATCCCCTATCTGTATAAGACCAAAGGAACAAGAGCAAGCATACAAGCGTTGATCAACATATTCGGTATACCAAAGTCAGTGTTGACAATAAACGAGTTTGGGGGGTATAACAGGTATTCAAAGGACGGAGTATTTGAGATAAACAACAACAAGATCACAGGATCTCTTTCTGTTCCAATGCTGAGTGGATCTGGAAATCTGCTACACCCCGATGTTACTATACAGTACTATCAGAACGACAACAGACTAAATTCTAGGAACTTAGAGGTAGGATTTTCTCCTGCAGATGAGATAAACTCTGTGGTGACTTCGTCTCTTGGGCTATTCAACATAGACCAATACATAGGCGATCCATCATACCAGTACTCAGGATCTTATCCAGCGCTTGATCAAGTGAAGAGGAACTTCTTCTCTGGATACAGCTACTACCACAACGTTTACGAGTACATAAGGATTCTGAAATACTACAACAACTCTCTGTTCAAGATGGTGCAAGATTTTGTACCGGCAAGGGCAGATCTGTCTACTGGCTTGATCGTAAAATCTCACTTGCTTGAAAGAAACAAGTATCAGAGACACGAACCGGCTGTAGACATGAGCATGAACTTCTCTGAGTCTATAGATCTGATAAAAGTATCAGGCGCAGATCCAGGTGAGATACCGTTCTCAACAGCAAACAACACATACTCTCAGTTTACTCTGATACCTCTATCGAACCCAACAGGATCTGCCCCAGTATACGGTCCAGTTCCGATCTCAAACACATACTCTTGGGAGAAATATACAGGTGAATTCGGAGGCTCTGAGATACAAGCTGACTATCATAACTTTGATCAAACTGAGTACACTTCTATAACAAGTCCTTGGACATCTTCTGTAGCTGGAGGTTGTCAATTAATTAAGATACAAAATAGCAACTTAATTGGACAAAATATAACTGCTAATTTTACTCTGTGTGACGGTACTCCATCTAGCTCCTATATCGCAGGTGGAGCTGACTCATCAACGCCAAATATCTGTATGAGAACTGGAGCTCCGATAACTATAACTCCAACATACGGATTGACTTATATATTTCGTAATGGAGATTGTACTCCTCCTAAAATGTATGTAGGTCAAGATCAAGGAGCTCTATACAACAACGTGACGTCTTCTGTGACTTCAAAACTGGTGACAGAAGCAGAATACAGCTATGGGATCAACACTCCTGTGAATTTTGATAACATAAAGACACAGAACTCTTGTCAAAATTGTAATAGGGTATACTGCTCTCAGTACGTAATATCTAATCCAGACTCTATCAACCACGTATTTTCTTATCAGAATTGCGATAATAATACTGTTGTAATAGGTATTCCTGCGAGTGGAAGCACTATAGTATGTGCAAAACCAGGAACTCTTAATTCTTACGATACTCCTGCTTACAGAGGATTTACTTTTTCTAGCGGAAGCATCTGTGGAACTCAGTTTTCAAACTACTCTTATCCCTCTGATTGTAAAGTGGTAAGCGTTAGCAATCTTGGAACTACTAATATACTAGCCGCCTATCTAGATTGTGCAGGAAACTTTCAATCCAAAACTATATCTTCAGGAACATCGGCAGGTCTAAGCTGTGTACAACTGAGCAGTGTATCTTTGCGATCAATATCTCTGGCTCCTTTTACAGCATCTATAATCGACGGCGGATACTGTAGTCCATACTATTCTCCTTATGAATATTGTCAGAATACAAACTTTACAGCATCTTCTGCATTTACGTTAGGATATACAACATGCGCTGGATACAGAGTCAGTCAAGCTGTTACTTCAGGCACTAGATTAAACTTAGGGTGCATTCAGGTAGGATCAATAATTGGAGGAACGTTTACCACTTCTAGCTTAGGACCTTGTAATAACCTAAGCAGCTATACGAAATATTGTGACTACTTCTTAGGTGCAAATTCGTCATGGGGTTTAGGTAATGGACCAGTAACTGCATCATTTATAGACTGTGGTGGCACTCCAAGAACTATATCACAGTATTCAGCTGGTACGCCGTTCATCTATATTACTCAGTGCATAAGGTCTGGTTCTCTTGTACTTACAAACTTAGACAGTCCTACGATACTAACCGGATCTATAGGCTACTGCGGCTACTATGAAGATCCAACTCCTTACACAGGAAGCAGACTTTTAGCAGAGGTACAAGACTACAACTACAATAGAACGAGCACAGTAAATTCCAAGTATGCAGGAGCCAAGAGCACTAGTAATACTTACAATGTATTCACAAAAGGAGACAAATCATATGGAACTTCTCCAGCAATGGACTACTATGTTGACTATACAGGACTTTTCACTAGTGTAGAATCAAGCTCATACTTCCCTGATCAGATGGTTGCCAAGATGAGCTACATGGCAGATCTTTCAGGAGGTCTTCAGGAATTGAATTTGCAGAACAACAACTGGGTGTACTTCCAAAACATGTATAAACCAGGAGATACTGTTACCATAAAGCAGTTCAATGCGACACAGTACTCAAACCAGAAATATCTTGATAGAGGATTGACGGTGGTTGAGAGCGGATATTCTTATCCTCCTTATTGGTATAGACAGTCTGGATCTTTAGAGTGCTACATTGTAGAAGATGGGGCAGTAGATTCATTTGCTACAACTGCGTCTTTTGCTCAGATCTTCGCATCTACTTTTGGACCAACAACGACGATTATAGATGAAATAAAATACACACCGTCGTATGATCCAGATTCTACATATCCGTACATGTATCCAACTATTCCGAGTGGATCTTTTTCTGGAGTATCAAATTACAATTGGTATAACGTAAGTCTTGCTTTTTCTAGCTCTTGGTCTAGTAAAAACGATCCATATTCGATAATAACAAATTTTTCAAGTGGAAGCAGGTATAATTATATATCGGGATCTTATTTTACAATTCCTAGAGATGGTGTATATAACATAAGCAGCGTTTTTGGTTTTGCTTACTATATAACACCCCCTGGAACTACTGGAGTAAATAGCATAAAATTAGATATAATAAAATGGAACGGTTCATCTACAACATATGGATTTGTAGAAGGTACTTCCATTTATAATTCAGGAATAAACCAATGGAATATACCTTCAGGAACAACTGTTGGAGGATTAACTATTTCATTAAATTCTCAAGCAAATAATGTATTCCTATCGGCTGGAGATAAAGTATCAGTAAAAATTACAGCGTATTTGAATTTTTCAGAAATAAGTTTATATGGAAGAGGCCATACTGAAACCTATCAAGCAATACCATCTAATGGATCACTATGTATAGACACAACATCGACAAACCACGCTTTATTCAATACGGGAAGTTACATCAGAGGTGGAAACACTTTAACTCTATCTTCTGGAATGAGTCAATATTTCAATTCTCTCACTACATATAATCCTGGGTATGAGTCAAATCCATCTCCGTTATATCCTAGATTTGGAGATGTAAATTACCCTACAGAAATAGATCCAGGAGATTACGTGATCTTATATTATAGTGGATCTGATGTAGGATATTCGTCTGATACTATATACCCTATAAGCAGAAGGATAACTGGAGTAAATTACGACTACTCTGGAAGCGTTACAAGCAGTGTGGCAAGCTTTACTGTGTATCCAAACATGCCAGGATTCATAAGCGGATCTAACATAAACAACTATCAAAAGGCCGTATTCGTAAAAAGAGTATCAGACGAAACAGTGCTTACTCTCCAAGGTAAAAAAAGACCAGGTCAAACTTCATATGGATTTGTGGTGCCAGAGAACTTGAATCCAAACATAGCAAAGAACATAAACACGCTTCAATCAACGATACAGTCTCAGATACTAAACTACTAATCCATATATTTATAAACATAAACGAGATACAACAAAATGGCGTACTTAAATAATACATCGGTGGTGATAGATGCCATCCTGACGAAGAAAGGAAGAGAGCTCCTAGCGAGAAACGATGGCAGCTTTCAAATAACCCAGTTCAGCCTTGCAGATGATGAGGTAGACTACAGCCTCTATAACCCCTATCACCCGTCAGGTTCTGCTTTCTACGGAGAAGCTATTCAAGCAATGCCGATAATCCAAGCGTATCCAGAAGACCAGGAGATCATGAAGTACAAGCTTCTGACGCTGCCTAGAGGAACTGGAGCGATACCTGTGATAAATGCTGGATATCAAAAGATATCTCTTCCTATAGGGTCTTCTCTGAGCATCCAGCCACAGACGCTAAACTATATTGGATCTAGCACCACGTATGAAACATCTGGATATCAGTTCACCATAGGAGACGTTAGGACTATGTCTAACTTTACAGGAGTCGGCTTGAATACTCCAGAAGCAACATCAATGAATAGCACTCTGACAGTTGGAACAAACGTATCTAAAACTGTGATAGGAACTTCACTGAACATGACAGCGACTACGGTAAAAAGCCTATTCGGATCAAGCACTACTTCTTTTCTTACTACACAAATTACTATAGTCGGTAGAGACTCAGGAGCAAGATTAACTATACCAGTAACAATAACTCAAAGCTA